>Ga0181400_1000231_pt1 | contig 23570 bp, 22 predicted proteins | sample 23SPOviralmetaG_FD_130129 | JGI IMG/M metagenome (GOLD analysis project Ga0181400, IMG submission 130129) | Marine viral communities from the oligotrophic San Pedro Time Series (SPOT) site, San Pedro Channel, CA, USA - 23 SPOT_SRF_2011-06-22 | ecosystem: Environmental > Aquatic > Marine > Strait...
GGTGTTTCATCTATCTTTTCTTCTTTCTTTGGGGCATCTGTATCTTCTGCCTCCATGCCTTTTGCTTCTTGCACTGCTCTTTTTGTTCTTCTCAACCTTTTTTGAGGTTTAGCTGCTTTGACACCAGTTAAATAAGGAACATTTTCAAAATGCCCCATTTCTGCTAATGATTGTTGACTTAAATTAGGAACTGCTTCTAATATCACTCTATTCAAATCTTTTAGGGCAAGAGCAAAACCACTTGGGTTGTCTTGTAATACAAGGTCTCCAGCTTGTTTGTAATATTCACTTATTTCATCACTAACACTACTATTGTAAGCTTGTTCTATTTGTTCGTCGCTCATTTTCAAATACAATTTTAGATAATTATAAATTTCAAAATCTTTATCACCTCCTCTGTAATTTAAAAATAATTGTTTCAATTCGGATCTAATATCCGGTTTAAATCCTTTACCAGTTATACTAACAACATCTAAATCTTCGACTTTGATAGGTTCAACTACTCTTTCTGCGGTAGGTATATTTTCTTCGTCAAATTGCCTAATATCATCTGTGGCAAATAGATTTTCTAATGTATCCATAAGTTCAGCTGCTAATTGTCCTTGTTGTATATTAGGATTATTTTCTGACGCCATAGAAACCGCATCATACAGAATATTTGCACCCTCCGGAGTTATATCTAATGTTTGGGGTATATTTCTTGCTCCTCCTCCTAATGCTTTGCCTTCTGTGCTAATATAAAACCTATTTATACGATCAACAAATTTACCTATAAAAGGGTCTGTTAATGTTTCTTGAATACCTTTTTCTTGTAAAATATCAACTGCCTTTTTGAAATCACCTTGAATTTTCTTATTAGTGAAGAAATCACCTAAACCACTTGCTAATCTATTTGCTATATCTTTATTATCATCAGTAGCAACATTTACTATTGTTCTACCTACTAAATTCATAATAACATCAGTTAAAAAGTTATTCATAAATACCCCTATTTCTTGTTGTTGTTGTTGAGGTGCTTGTTGTATCTGTGTTGCTTGTGATGGAGAAACAAAATTCAATAAGGCACTCATATCTGCCCCACCTTCTCCCCCACCTTCTCCCCCTCCTTCTCCACCACCTTGTCCCCCTTTTAGTGTATTATTTATTGCTTCTAAATCATCTTCTATATCTTGTAGTTCTTGCTCCTCCGGTGATGGTTCATCTTCGTCCGGATCTTGTATAGGTGTCACTATTTTTAAAGTGATACTGCATCTATCGTCTAATGATGGCACGAGATTACCAGTATCATCTACTATCTGTGTATTTATACTATTGATAGTCACATCACGAGTTATAGTTGCTCCATATGAAGCTGCGTAGGAATAAAAGAACATATTTGCTGAACTATAATTTAATAAGGCAACTCCTACTGAATTTAATCGTCCTCCTTGTGCCGTATATACCAGCGTATCAAGGGGTAAATCAGGACACACAATACGATAGAAAGGTGATTTCATATTAACTGATAATGATTTAGCAACCATTTTATCACTATCCGCCAATATAGCAGCTGGGCGATTGTTATTATACCCCAATTGATAAAAAGGAAGACCGCTGTTTGTATTTTTAGTTGCTTGTGTCCCACTATTGTCTGTTATGATATTTAGAGAAGGCATTGCTGATATATTAGTTAAAGCATTTGTAGTAAAAGGTCTTACTGCTTCTTCTCTTGCTCTTGTATTGTTTATTCTGTTATATGAGTAATTTGAAAATCTATTAGCAAAACTATTATCCGCAAAATTTAAAGGAAAAAATTGTGAATAAGAGAAACCCATACGCCAAAGGCAACTTGAATAGTAGTTTGATTTTGTTGCTTCTACTTCTTGTGTACCATCAAAGAAATAAACATTAGAAATGTAAATACCAGCTTGCGAATCACTTATAAAAGGTATATCAATAAAATAATTATCCGCCTCATTAGTTATAGTATTAGGCATATGTAGGAATGATTTGAAAGTAGCATTTGCACTACAAACAATAAAATAATTCTGTCCTATCTGATCTACATTACCAGTTATTTTATTGAAAATTAGAGGGGTATGAAATGAGGAAATTTCAAATTTAGATAGAGAATCATTATAATTGAATGTAGGGTTAATTGCCCCAATATTCACAAAATTCATCTGATCCGCACGTCGTCCAGTATAGTTGAAATCATCTTTCTTAACGGAAGGGGCATCAGCGTTCATGGGACTTATATATCCGTGATCGAGAAGTTGAGGCGACCAACCTATCATTTGTAAAGATTGTTGTGTAAATAATGTTTTATCTGTTGTTGACCCATCGTAATCTTGATATACCTCAAAAGCACAAAATAAATCATTTGTAGAGTGTAGTTTAAAAGGAAATACACCTATATTTTCATCTACGCATTTTTGATACAAAGGATTATTTCTAAAATCTTTTTCTTCTAAAACATCAGCATATACAAACTCCCATTCAACTCTATTTTCGTATTTGCCCCTATTTACCCATCCATCTTGCCATCTTGTGAATACTTTTATTCTTTGCTCACCAGCTGTTCTTGTAGGAAAATTAGCAGGCACATTTCTAGTCGTAGTCATGCGAGGATAAATAACGCCTTCGTTTCTTTCACTGCCTCCACTATTACTATCATCTGTCCCCATTTGTCCTTGATGCCATAGATAAGGAAATGTTGCACCTTTTGTGCCAGTAGCATTTAAATCTATTGTTGAATGTGATGTATCAAGTGTACTATCATCAGTCCAATTCACATCTAATTTTACATAGAAATTATTCACGTCGTTCTGTATTTTAGTTCTACTTGTTTCTGCCCCAGTATATACCTCATTATATCTATAAAAATTTTTAATCATATCTAAATTTGTTTCATTGAATTTTAAATTTGTAAAAAGCATTGTGTTCTTCGGTATATCTGCGATCGTATTATCAAATGCCGTATCATCTTGCGTGGCAATTGTAATAGTTCCAGCAGAAGTTCCATCATTAACATTTATTAGAGGATAATTTTGTTCGTTTAGTGTTTGTAATTGTCCATCACCAGTGGCAATTGTATTATGCCCCAAACCACTTGTAGATAATGCTATATTTTGATTTGTAAATAAATCATTCGTTTCAAATGTAGCTGCTTTATCTGCTTGAAATAAACACCATCCATATGGGACATATGAATCTTTACCAGCACCATTAGCATTTGAGTATTGACTTTGAATTTGCCCCAAAGTATCTTTGATAGATAGTCGACCATTGCTTCCATCAAACTCCCAAGTTTTACCATTATCATTTGCCCACGCATCACCCACATTATCATACATTTTACCAATTGTGATATTTGCACTTTGTGTTGCATCAGTTTGATTTAAACCAGGTCCTAAATATTCCTTTGAGGGTGTAGTTTGAGTAAAAGTTGTTGTGCCGAATATTTGATATGAATTACCATACATTCTACCATCAATAGGCACAGAATAAGTATTACCGAAATCATTGACACTTTGACTTGTAGGATATGATATAATATTTGTTTCATCAGGCACACCTGCTCCTTGCCTTAACAATCTTATTACATTTCCTCCTCCTTTATCTAAATCTATATAATTTCCACCAGCATTATAAGCCCAAGAACCAGTTATGAAAGGTCCACCAGTTGAATATATCAATCTGCCCCTATTTCCTTCTTTATCTAAATCGTCGCCACCACCATTTTGATTTGCCCCTAAATAATATGTTATACCACCAACAACTATACTTTGAAAATACTCTTTATCTGTATCTATTTGAGGTAGTGGATTTGTTATATGTGTTGTGAAATTTATAGGATTGAATGTTGTTGTTAATGCCCCACTCGGTATATATGTAGCAGTTGAACCATCGGTAAATGTTTGCGTAAATGTTCCATTTGTTCCAGTATTTATATCAAAAGACCATTGCCGTTGATAAGGGGTTGCGTCGAATGGATAATATGCCGTTCCACTTATTGCTGTTGTATCTCCTTGTGGGTTATATCTATAATAAACTCTTTGAGGCAGATTTGAGGGGTTCGCCCAATATCCATCATAATAACCTATATTACCACCAGCATTTCCAGGCGTATCAAAAAACCTTAAAGATGAATATCCACCAGGCGTGACATTTGTAAAATCATTACCAGTTGAATAATCATATATCGCTTTTGATGCATCTCCATATGGATTTCCAGCAGAAAAGTCGAAATATTGTTGACCTGCTCTAAATAAATTTTTTACATTAAACCCAGCAGCTGCGATCGTTCCTATTGAATCACCAGCAATAGGTATTCCTCCTTTATATTTTGATAATTTATACATAGTCCATGTCGTTGTTGATGAAAATCCTTGAAAACACCAATAAGTATTGTTTGCATCACTATCATCATATAGCAAAGCAACATTAGGGTCGTGTCCGTTTAGAGTAGTAATACATTGAAATTCTGTGCCAGTATAGGATAATAAAGCACCTTTTCTCAAAATTTTCCATTGTCGGTTATTATAGTCAGGAGCATATGTGTTATTAGTTAGTGTTAAACTATATGTTCCGATAGATTGATTTTGTCTAATTGAATACATTTTATTATTTTCAGGATTAGCAGTATTAAAGAAACCACCACCACCATCATTGTTTTCATCTAAAATTGTATATTGTTCGTCAGTTTCAGTATCTTCTCTCAAAAGTGAAATATTCGTGACTTCACAAACGAAACCTGCTGGGAGTGTTTTCTCATATCCAAATTGTATAGAATCTGCCCCACTATAATCTGCTGTTGCGGTAAATGTTTGAGAATGGTCGCCATTTGTTGTTATATCCATATCATTTAAACCGAAAACTGCCCCACTTCTTACCATTATTTTTTTAATATAAGGTTCTGTCGTTGTGAGGGTGTTGAGTGTTGTGAAACTCAAAGTATATTTTGCACCTTTTTCTATATCTTCTTTCAACCAACCATATACAAAAAGATTACCAAAAGTTCCACCAGAAATCGGAAAAGAAGCAACCCAAGCATTACCTTTAAAAGGATTTAATGCCTCAATAAACCCCTGATCCAAAGCACTCGTAGGATTACTTGTCAAACCAGCTTCCCATTCATTTCTATTATTAAATGTTTTAACTAATTGTTCTGCTACTCTATTATATGTGCCTCCTAATTGATTATATCTATTCCAAGCAATAACCATTGATAAATTAGGGTCTGTCTGATCGACACAAAGTACACTTCTAAAATCTGCCCCATTCGTTTGAAAAGTATAATCATTGTTTCTCACAATTAGAATATCTCCCAAACTCTTTAATATCATTCCTCCATTAGTAGTTGCTTCATATACATTTCTATATACATCATTAAATATTTCATATTGTCCACTTAATCCAGTCGCAAGAATGATAGAATTATCACCAGCATTAGGCACAACTATATTTTTCGCCGGAGAATATAGATAATAATTTACCAAATCTCGTGTTTGTGGTGAGCTTCCTATTAATGTATTCCATACTATACAAGGGTAAGCAAGACGAATATTCTCTTGTGCGGTTTGATTAGCAAAAGCATTAGGGTTAAACCAATAGTGGTTTAATAAGTCATATGTTTCTGCTTGTGATAAAAGTGTACTTCCGTATTTCCAAAGATAAGGATTATCAACACAAAGGTTTCCGTAGATATGATTTGTATTTGAACCATATATATTAAAATTAGCATCAATAGATTTATATGAAAAACCATTCAATTTTGCTTGTGGTATGTTAGGATTAGGATTTTCGTTTGCATCTTGTTTGTAAAATGGGGCAGATGCCGGAGTTATATCTTCATCTGTTAAATTTTGATTTGTTTGTTGAAATGTCAAAGTCATATTATCAGCAAGAGCAGTAGGAGCAGTAAAACCAACATCAAATTCAATAGGCACTCTTTCAGTCATCAAATTTGAAACTTGTGTCGAAGGTTGCGGTATTCCTCCACTATCATATGAACGAACCCAACCAGTATAACCTCTATCTATTTTTGCGTATTTCTTACCATTTATACCCATAAAAGGATTACACTGATGCACCTCAGGTAATGTTGAAAAAAACTCGTCGCTTGAAACTCCACTCGTTGCCATGTATTCTTGACTTTTAGCAGTTAGATAATCTAATTTTATCTTTTCAGTTGCATCTGCCCCTTGTGTTTTGTCAGTGTTGAATTTTTGTTTTTGAAAATTTCCACTTGTTTGTCCTCTAAATACAAAAGGCAAACCAACACTATTTATTCCATTATTATTCATATAAAATCCTATTTCAAAATCACATTTATTATCAGTAATAGGGTTAGTGTTAGTTGCTTGTCCTCCATCAAATTGTATTGCTTGTGAATCTGCCCCTCTTACATTTATAATACTTGAATCTAAAATAACTTCTGTTCCTTTTTTGATATGTAAAGGGGGTATAGTGTTAATCCAATTATTTTTATTATCTGCTTCTTCCCCTTCTGCCTTCACTCTGACAGAATTAATTCTACCTAATTCTAATATAGTTGTTTTAGTCGACATCTATATAAATCTATATAATAAATAATGATAAAAATTTAAGAATAATTGCTTACAAAGTTTCCTTTATTGATAGAACCTAAACGAGAAACACATACATATAACTTCATACTCATATTTGCCTGATCGTCTGCTACGAACTTTTTGACATAGGTGAAATTAATAGGAGCGTCAGAAACCATAATTCCGTTAGAACCATTATTGACTCTTTGATGTGCGAAATTAACTCCCATGTATTGCTGACTTGCCATAAGTGCTTCTTGACCTACACCATTGAATACTTGATTTTTAGAAATTAGTTCATTTTCTTTTGCTTGATTTGTTGTTGCTTCTCCTAATGTTCCAGTTGTTCTACTACCAATTGCCGTGACTAATGGATAAGAGTTGTGGGGCAGAATACCAAATACATCTTCTAATTCACGAGCATAGTTGTTATTTTGTAAAGGTGAGTTATAGTAGTTGACATTGTTAATTTGTAATTGAATACTCTCTGACTTACTACCTCCAAAATCAGGAGCAGTGCAAAATACCCCACCGATTTTTTGTGGACTATTGTGAGCTGCTGTTGCTTGATTCTTACACATTAGAATATGTTTGATACGAGTATTATTGAAACCAAGTGTATTTTGAAATGTTTTTTCTAATTCACCACTTCCAACTAAACCAGCAGTTCCAGTATAACTTAATTCTACAACAGAATAATCCCCATACGGAATAACCAAACCATTACCACTTGCGGTTAATGCTTCTAATCTATTCATTGTTGCCATATCATAATACAAATGGTCGGACACGAAAACTGCCTTTGATGAGTCATATCTAAATTCACCAATAGAAGCATTATTGCCATCAGTTGCTACAAATACATCACGAGCATTATCAGCAAATTCAATCAAAAGTTCAACTTGATTCATACAGAATAAAGGTAAAGATGTATCAAACTCCGGAAACATTTGTTTCAATGATACACAATATTCAGGACTTTTACCAGCAGTTAAACCATTAGGAATTCTATGGCGTTCAGGACGAAGACCACTATCTAATAGTGTTTTAATACCAAATTTACCATTTTTAGTATTACCTTGTGTTTGTTTTTGATACTCCCAAACAGACCAACTGCCGTTTGTAAATTGCCCCACTTTTTCTCGTCTATCCATATCTTGATATGCGTTTCTCATAGCAAGCAAGAATGAAGCTTGTGATGTCTGTGCGATTGTATTACCATTGCACGATAATGTGATATTCTTAACTGCCCCAAAAATACCCCCATACATAGACATTGAGGTTGTTGCGGTTGTGCTATAAATAGGTAAAACTAATTTTGCACTATGTTGTAAAATACCCTTTTGTGGTAAGAGAAATCTTAAAAATTTGCCACTATCACTTGCTACGGCAGGTTCTAAAATATCAGTAGAATATCGGACGGATCGTCCACGTCCTTTATTTTGTAAAAGTTCCAATACTTCGTCAGGTTGTTGCATGCTTACAATTTTAAATATATATAAAATAAAAATAAAATAATTCTGTTATTTTTAAATTTAATTCATCTCATTAACCATACCTCCTTGTTTTCCTACTACAAGTCCAGCATTCGCCAAAGCATAGGTGTACATGCTATTTGCTTCTGCGGTAGTAAGTTGATTTTGAATTCTCAAACCATAAGTAGCTCTATTGAAATCTGCCCCAAATCCTAAATACATTTGATCGTAATTGACAGATACGAGATATAAAGGTCTTGTATCAGGCACATCTTGTTCGTTGAAATTTTTGATTTTCTTAACACCCATAATTTCCGGTGATTGTAAGCAAGATTGAATACTTCTAAATGGTTGTAAAGCATTTAAACCATTTCTACCTAACAATGATGGATACACACTATTTATAACGGCAACTCGTTCCGATACATTGAATTTATTATTATAACGGACATTTGCTCTTCGGTGTGAATATTCTAAAATCTCTTGATCGGCATCTGCCCCATTTTTAATTTTGTCAGTTGTGAAACTATTAGTTGTAAAATTATTTACATTTGCACTTCTAATAAATGTGGTAAATACACTTCTAACTGATTTCAGTGCCATATTTAGAGTTGTTGTTGAATCCGATGATTGTAAAATATTCAAGAAATTTCTATATAGAGGATATTGTAATTGTTCGTTAGATGGTGGCATAGGAGCTGACAATACTAACCAATTCCACGTCAAATTGACATCTTGAATGCGGTAAAAACAATCCCCAGCATTTGCCCCATATAAGAATAAATTATCAGGAGCAAGAGCAATATCTATAACAATTCCGCCGTAGCTGCTTAATTGAAGAGGTTTATCTTGAAATACCCCAGCACGAAGTGGGATACTACACGCCATATCACCATTTACCGCTAAACCTTCTGTATCTGCACGAGCAAATGCTAAATCTTTAACTGAAACATCGGATTTGTAGTCCATAAACGACTTATTTGCTGGGAGTGTAGCAGCTAATAATCTATTGTAATTTCTAATTTCAGCAATATTGTTATTTGTTGCTGAACTTGATACTCTTAATGTATGAATAATACCATTTACGCCAGTTCTATCATCAATTAAACATGCACGAGCTCCTCCTATGCCTTGTGTATCTTGATTGTTGACATAAGTATCACCACCATTAGTATCTATAACTTGAAGCGTAAAGTTGAGACGAAGTGAATTGACATCAACCAATCTATCATTTACCGAACCTAAATTAAAGGTTATGTTATTTGCCCCAAAACGAAAAGAATAACCATCTGCTCTTACATTAATAGGGAATTGCTGTGCTTTTTCTATATGAGTAATTTGAACTTTTGACATTTTTTTTATATAATATAAAATAAAGAAATATTTTAATTTTAGGTTTTTTTTAAGTGTATATGAATTATTCTAATACCATCCTTTGTTGAGGTTTAATTACAAGTGTCTTAATATGATGAACGAAGTTGTGTAGCAATAAGGCACGAGTTTGCACTGAATAATTTATATTGAGGCGAGTTTCTCCCTCCGCAGAGGAGAGGTCTGCTGTGTGTGGACGTGGGGCAAAACACTGCCCCAAAGCAAGGCAACCATCAATATCACTCAAATCTCTTGTCACATATCCACCGCAATGAAGGGCATCCGTTAGTTGCTTGATATGCGTTTGTCCCCATCCACCAGTTTCAGCACGAGTGTTATTATATCTTGATAAATCAACTTCTCTTGTAGGAACAAGTAAATTATTGATAATGAATTGATAAGTAAGAGGTTTAGTAGAATCATCGACAGGAGGACATAAATTATCTTTGAGAGGGTCAGATGCTTCTTGAATATTCTCCCATGCACTCAAAATCATAACAGCTTGTCTATAATTTGCTGGGATATATGAAGAAGTTCTCAAAGCATTAGCACTTAGATTTACCCCAAAGTGTCCGAAAGATGGATATGTGTACGAATAACCGCCACCACTTGAAACTGCTCCACTCAAAGAACTCATTTGATCGGCACTAACATCTGCCACACCGCAAATAATTTCTACATTTGACAAGTTAATATCAGGACTAGAAGTTGATGGTTTGACATAGATAATGGGGTCAGATGTGAGATTACCAGTGAAATCGGCAGCTGTATAGGTTAATCTTACACGATTGTTATTTGCGTCGACTTTACGAATAACTACTTCTTTTTCACCAGTGGATAAACCTAAAACTGCTGTGCATCCGTTATAAAATGGGGTTGTTAGTGAGTCATCAGCAGAATCAATAGAAGCAAGAGTGCCAGTAGCACCTACTGGGGCAACTTGTAATTCACAATCGACAGCTGCGTTAGAATTAAAACCAGGATTAATTGTAGCTGCTTGAACTTTGTAAGATGTTGCGGTTTCGTATCCTAAAACCTTTTGTTGCACGTTCTTTGTGCCTCTAAATTGAACTCCTTCCGGATCGTCCATAACAGATGCTCCTTGAAATCGTACACATTTATATACATCATTTTCTAATAATACTTCTACCACAATACCACCCAAAGCTGCTACTGGGAGAGGTTCTCTATTTTTTCCCCCTAAAATACCACTACAACTTAAAGGAATTAATACCTCAACTTCTAAATTTTCTTGTGTATTCGTATTATCATTAGGAACTCTTTTAGTTAGGGTATTATCCAACACAACTCCTAATGTATCTGCCCCACCATATAACCTTTTTAAGTTATTCATTGTGTCATTCTGTATATTATTAGCAAGGGTTCTACACAATATATTATAATGTTGTATTTGCTCCAATATCACATCATCTCCAATCGTTTTAATTGTTAATTGACGAATTAATGCTTCTGCCCCAATCTTCGTATTTAGAGTGTATGGAAATTGATGTCCGATGTCAGTATTAGCACCATTATATCCAGTTTGCACGCCTTTGCCCCCAACATTGAGATTCATACGGAGGTATGTATTTGTCGGATCTAACATAGGAACACTTGCTCCATCAATGTAAAATTGTAATGTATCACCTTGTTTATAGGTGGATGCACGGACTTCTTGAATTCTAACATTTGCGGTCGCCATTTTTACTTAAAAATAATAATCTATAATATTATATAAGATTTTATATATTTTATTTTTAAATTAATTTTATACAAAAAATACCCCAATTCTCATACGAAGGACTTTTAACTTATTAAAAGGGCATGTATATGTGAAATTTATTATTAGTTTATTTATGACCTCCTCCCATAAATTTATTTTTTATACTTTAAATTACTACCTTGCTTTGCGTCGGTCGTCCCTTTTCTTTCGTCTTCTAATTAATTCATTAATTTCCGGTAAAGTACGCTTTTCTAAAAATTCTTTCTTTAAACCAGCTTTCAATAACATTTTAACTTTATCTGCTTTTGTTTTTACCCCTTTACGAGGTCCAGCACCAGGTTTCTTAATTCTTCCTCCAGTTTTGAATCTACCTTTATATGAAGAATATCCTTTTGTAATTTTTTTTCTTGTGAATTTCGCCGGTTTTTTAGGGTCTTTAACAATCGGTTTTGATGCATTTTTGCTATTATTACAAACGGCAATAGTTTTACCAGTTTTCAAGGTTATAGTAGAACAAAATTTCGCTTTTTTACCCTTATAATCTTTATTAGGTTTCGCAGGTTTTCGTGGCATTTCTAATGGTTATATAATTATAAATTATAAAAATCCAGCAACCGAAGTTCTTACATTTGAGGCAAATTTACCAGCATAATCAGGCGGATTTGCTAATGCTGTTTCTTCTGCTCCTTGTGCATCTTTTGTATCACTTTGTTCGTCCCCAGTTGAAACCCCTTCTGCTACTGCACTTCCTATTGTTGTGGCAGTTCCTACAACTAAACCAAGAATACCTAAAATTGCCCCAATAGGAGCACCAATTCCGGTCGCGTCAAGTGCGGCTCCAGCACCCTCAAGTCCACCTACTTCTGCGGCTGTTGCGACCGCATCAGTTGCCCCAGCAGCTACTTCACCAGCACTACTTGCTACATCTGTCACGGCATTTGTTGTATCTGCTACGGCATCTGCGGTTGAATCTACTGCTTCTTCTGCTTCACCAGTTCCAGTGAAATCGGCATCATCAGTTTCCGTAGAAGGTTGATTATCAGTTCCTCTTTCCGTTAATTCAATATCTCCACTTCCTCTTCCTGATGGTTGAGTTGAGGGGACTCTTCCAGCACCTAATTCTGTTTCAGGTATTTCGCCATCTGCTGGGGCAAGTTCCGTTTCTCCTACTTGTGGTTCTTGTTGTTGTCTTACAACTTGCATCACTCTATCTTTAACAGCACTACCAAAATCTTTAACACCTTGTAGCAAATCACTACCTCCAACCTCAAAAGGATTTTCTTCTAAACTAAATTCACCTATTCCTGTGGGTTGTTCTACTTCTGTGGTTTGATTTTCTATTACACCATCTAACCAATCTGTGGGTTCATTTTGTTCTGCGTCTGTCCCAAATGCTCTATCCATATCTTCTTGCGGTGGGTCTGTGGTGTCTGCTTCAACATCATCATTATCAGCATCATTATCAGCTTCATCACTTTCTTTTCCTTCTCCCTTTTTTCCTTCTTTCATTTCTTTAACTTTATCTTTGAAATCTTGAACTTTTTGTTTATATTTCGTCCACAAATCTTTAACACCTTTCGTTGCACCAGTCACACCTAATAATACAGCACCTCCTTTTTGAACTCCCCCTTCTACATCAATAGCACCAGTGTACTTTTCTTGAATATCATTTAAACTATCTTGATAGTCCCTTTCTATTTTTGAATCTCTTGTTGCTTTTATGCTTGCGATCGCATCACCAATATTAAAACTCATTTTTAAGTGGATATATAATAAATAAAGATATTAATCAAATGATATTATAAATTTACCAACTGATTTTTGAAACCCAAACTCATGGGGTATATCTGTTGTATCAATAACATCTTCTATATTGACATCATTTTTTCTAACTGATTTTGCTTGTTTTGCGATGATAGGTTCTCTATATTGAGGTTTTAAAATTTTGTAATAATCCCACATGCCTTTTTTTGAGAGTTGACTAACTTTATATAATGTATCACTTCTATAACATTCACCACTGATTACATCATTATCGACAAATGACATTTTACATTGTGTCCTCAACCTTTTCTTATACCAATATATATTAGTCCAACCTTCCTTTTCAAAATGATTGCGATCTAATTTATTTTTTATTTTGAGAGGGACTTTTAAAGTTATATATTTTTTAGGCATAGTGAATATTAATATAACAATATTTTATCTACCAAATGGACGACGCACCCCTCTATAATTGACATAAGGATTGAGAACACTAAATTTTTGAGGTTTATTATCTTGAACTGGGGCAGATTGTTTTAGAGGTTTTTTAGTAGATATTTGAGTTTGTTGAGGTACACTACCTCTTGCTGTATTTACTTTATTGTATGATTCCATAAACATATTTAAATTTTGAAAAAAGTCCTTCATATATGCTTGATTACTATTACCTTGTTGTTGTGGGGCAGATTCAACTTGAATAGGAGTTGCTCTTTGTTGAGATTGCGGTTGCACTGAATTTCTATTATTTTCAATTTTTCTTTTCAATTCTTCTTGTCGTTGTTGTTTCTTTTCTTCTTTCAATTGCTTCTTTGCTTTATTTCTTTCTGCTGTTATTTTTGCCTTCTTTGCCCTCATTCTTTCTAAATGAGCTCTTTGTTTTTCACTTAATACTTTCTTTTTTTTTACAACTGGGGCAGATTGAACTTGTTGAGGTTGTGGAGTAGGAGTAGGTTTTTGAAACATTTGTGCTAAATGGTCTTCTTCGTCCAACTGGGGCAAATCAAAATTTTCACTTTCCATAGTCACATTTTCTTCTTTCTTAACTTCTTCTACCACTTGTTCCACTGGTTTAATATCTAAAATATGAGGTTTTGTTTTAGTATGTATCATTTTTTTTTGAAAATAGAATATAATAAATAAATAGAAAATAATTTCTCTATTTTTAACTATTTAACTTTAAGTTATTAGCATTTGTGTTCTCGGTAATATAATACTAATTCAGTTAAACCTTGTAAAGCTGATATTGTTTCCCCATCTTGATTTGTTAATCTTACATCTAAACTTGTAAGAGGCAAAGGTTCTTCATTATTTAAAGAGCAATATCTCAAAGGCATTAGGGTAGATACATTAGATGCAAATGCCCCAACCATTTTTGAAAAACTTCCTTCACGAGCATTAGCAGTTGTACTATAATATGTTAGATTATCCAATGATACATATATCAAACGACCTTCATTTCCACCAACCGACTCATCAACAGAACATGCACCCAATGCTATTTCACAATGTCGTGGCAATTGTATTGTAGAAGGCAAATTTGCTGAAAATTGTGCCGGATCATCAAAAGTGGATGGCGTTGTATTCTTACTATTTGTAAGTAAAAGCAAATTGTTATTACACATATTTTTTTATTTTATATATATAAGTATTGATATTTTAAATATGAATTTTCGTCTTGCTAAAAAGAAAGATATTGTATTAGATATTGTTGAGAAAAAAAATAAACATAAGAAGGAGAAACCTTTGAAAATGTCAGATGTATTTGAAACCAAAAACAGCAAGGTAATATATCGACCCAAAAATACAATGAAACAAATAATCAATGATACACAAAAAGTTAAAATGGAGCAATTGATAAAACGCCACAAAGAAAAAATGTAAGCTTATTATAAAATGACTGACAAAACACTTTATAAACCATTTAAGAGTAAAGCAAAAAACAAAAAGTATTCCGTTTATGTAAAAGGTAAAAACGGCAAACCAAGATTAATCCACTTCGGTGATTCAAGATACGGACAATTCAAGGATAAATTAGGGGCATATTCTAAATTAGACCACAATGATAAAAAAAGAAAGGCATCTTATTATGCACGACATGGCAAAGCAACAAGTAAGGATTCAGCGAAATACTGGTCTCACAAAATTTTATGGTGAATCATCTTCATCTTTATTTATATCTTCGTCAATTTGATTAATAAATTGATATTCTTGCGACAAAGGTATAATATCCTTTTCTAAATCGTTAGTCCATTCATTACATTTATCTCTTACAAAAGCGATATACTGGCGATCCGTGTCAAAAGCACCTCGACGTATTGTTTCCAATGCTTTCTTGAAACATTCTTGTAATACGAAATTCTGCCACACTAAATCTTGTTTCATTGTATTCAAATATATACAGATACTTCTTAATTTTGTTTCTTGTGTATTCTTGTTTGATAATGAAAGATGTTTCATATTATTAGGTAAGCATTGTTGAAATAAATGGTTCAATAATCCATTCTTATTCAAATCATCTAAATTGATAGTTCTTTCCGTTTTGTAAGGTGATTTCTTAATCGGTTTAGATTCCATTTTAATTCTAAATAAATATAGTAAAATATACCAAAAATAAGTGTAAAAATTGTGAAATTGTTTTATATATAGTATATACAAATCTTTTCTTTAAATCAAAATTCTTCTTTAAATTCAGTATCATCAATGTTGTTATTATCTACTTCTTGATTATCATTATTATTGTAATATCCTAACTTAAATCTATCATTTAGTTTTTCAGTAAAGTTTTTATATATTTCAACTGGATTCTCATCTAATCTCATATACATAAAATTATATTTCTTATCCCATACATAGCGACATATCTGCCTAAATGTTTTCTTATCAGTGAATATAGCACCATAAGTTTCATACAAACTATTTATCTCTTCATCACTATTCAATTTAAAGGCAACAACTTCCGATGCTTGATTTCTAATTATCTTGTTGACCGATCTAATGGATTGTGAAAGCAGTATGGGCAAACACCCTACGTGCCTTGCACGTGTTGTAAGGTAAGTTAGGGCATTTCTATTTTGAGAAAAGTCCACACAATCATCAGCAATAATAACAGCTCTACCTCTTTCCTTTGATGGAGTATTTTTTTGAAATCTAATAATATCATTTATCAATTCATCACTATATTCTGTATATAGCGTGTTAGGATATTTTTCTCTAAACCAATATGCGGTTTTATCAGTTTTAATTGTAGGCGATATATAGAAGAGTGAATCTATATTATCCATACCCCAAAATTTAAAAATTAATGAGTTTAGCCATACACCTTTTCCTGATGCCTTCGGTGCGTACACTAATATAACATTCTTATCCATTTGAGGCAATATAGGGTGAATAGGTTTAGAAAGGGGTTTTGATTGTATTTGTTCCGGTATTTTTACTGGTAGTATATCTAAATAATTTGAATCATAGTTCATATTTGTATGTATATATAACTATTCATTATTTTTTTCTTCGTTCTTAATCTTATTCTTTTCCCTAATCCTCGTTAGTATCTTCTCTTTATTCTTTTGATAATATTTGCGTTGTGCTTGTTTGATTTTTGCTTTGCCTTTTTCACTTGCGTAATATCTTTTCCTTTGTTCTTTTTGTTTTAATTTTTTAGTTGTTTCACTTGCTCTCAATTCTTCATACCTTTTATACATGGCAAGAAGTTCTTCTTTTGATAATTCTTCAAAATTAGACATTTTAATAATAAATAAATTTTTGTTTTATTATATGCTATATAGAAATATTATTTTATCTTTAAACCTTTACGCAAATCCGTATCGTGGTTTAATTTCTGCCCCTTTTTAATTTTAACATAAAATGCATATAATCGTGCAATACCCCATTGTGTGGGTGATCCGACACTCGGTCTTGACCCAGCAGTCGCCCAAGCAGCTTCACCTCTTTTAACAATTTTATCTTGAACGGAGTAAGGTATTCCGGTTGCTTTTGTGAATGCTGATGTTTTTGCTGATACATTCGGATGCATCTTTTTAAATTGAATTGTGTACGTTGATTTTTTTCCTTTTTTAGTTGTCGGTCGTTTCTTTGCTACTTTAAATGCTTTTGCTTTTTGTCCTTTATCATATAGTTTTTTCGTTTTTTTGATATTTGCTACTTTCTTCTTTTTTTGACTTGCTGTCAACCCTTTTAAATATTGCTTCTTAACCATTTATAATATAGAATTATTTTTTATATGTTTTACTTGCTCTCTTTAAAGCGTCTTTCCAAGATTCTCCTGCTTTTCGTGTTTTACGGACGTGTGCCATCCAACCTCCTTTTGCTTTCTTCATTTTATTTTTTTCTTGTTTAGTATCATCAAAGGCAAGGCGACTTCCTGGCATTTTTGCCCCTTTTCTTACATTACCTTTTTTTGTTGTTTTAGGTCTTCCTACTTTGCTTCCGTATGTTCCTATTCCTGCTGGCATTTTTGATTTTTTATAATATATAATTAAACAGATAATATTCTATCCTTTGAATAATTTAAAAATGATACACTGGGGACATCATATGCACTTCTTGTAAAATGACTTTTGACTTTGCCCCATTCTAAAATTTTTCTTAATTGAGATCGTACATTTTCAACATATCGTGCTTTGTGAATCTTATCTATTTCCTTTTGAGGTTTCTCCATATCTCTAATATATGTTAGGTATTTACCATAATATTTCTTTTGAGGATTTACTAATGCATCTCTCAACATAGCAACAATTTTCTTGTATTTTTCCATTCTATCTTTCTTTCTTGATTCTCGTTGCGTCGGTTGTTTCTTCTTTACAACTTTTTTTCCCCCACCAACTTTCTTTTTAGGACCTATCGGTTGTGCCATACCACCTTTACATGGCATATATCTCCACGTATTCTTTCTATTACTACATTTTACTTTCTTATCATTATAATTCTTCTTTGCACCACTACTCTTATTACAAACTACCTTACCACTCTTAATAGTGAAACATTTAGGTTTTTTAGACATTCTGTATCTTTATAAATAGAAGTTATTTTTTTATCAATATAGATATTATTTTTATTATCCAATCGGTAGTTCTTATGATTCCCTTTGTATGTCGGATATGCCCCATTTGAGTTTTGAAACTATTTGAGATTTTTTTTTTTCGTATTTGAGATTTTTTTTCTATTTCTTTTTTTTTATTTAATTAATTTGCCCCACTCTAAATAATTTTAGATAGATAGTATAATAAATATAGAATATAGAACTATTTTATTTCTTTAAGTAAGTAGTTTGCTGTTGACCTAATGAATGATGCATCTTATTTGCTATTGCTGTTGCCTCTGCCATTGCTGATTGAGCTTTGAGGATTGTCGGATTCTCACTACAATATATATGTCGTATCATATTGCTTCCTATGTGTTTATTTCCACAAGGGGCAAATGTTTTCATTATGTATTTACTCATTGTATTAGTTGTTAGTGGTTTTCCTCTATCACCATTTATTAAATTTTCATTATCAGGATTGTAATGTCGCCATATATTCAAAACATTATTCAATTTCTTATTCACATTTATTAATGAATTTCCTTTCCATCTACCAGTTTTATATGTGTTTTTACCTAAATGAAACTTCTTCTTATTCCTTCCTTGAACGACTAAATACTTACCATTTGCTTTATCTTCATCACTTAATTTTGTGTATTTCTTATTATCAATGATTTTCATTCCAGCATAATCGTTTCTGCCAGGTTCGGTCAATGTGTATAAACCGCTAATTAGAAATTTATTCAATAATACCTTTTGAGGATAATCTAATATTTTCTTTTTCTTTGCTGTCATACCTTCATCTTTTATTGCTTTCCTATATTGATTGTGTACTTTAACTAATTCTTTCATTGAAACCCAGTTCTTTTCTTGCTTTGCACTCTTCTTATTCTCTGCCATGTCCTTATCATATTTAACCTTTTCTTCGTATAGGTAATTTCTATACTTTTTAATTAATTCCGGTTTCTTATCAAGTGATACTAATAATGTTGAAACTCGTAATCTTCTCAAAGATGATGAAAGCTGATCTAAATATGATTTTACAAAATCAAAATCATCAGCAAAACCTAAACCTTGAAAATCTTCATCTTTCAATTGTTTCGCTCTTTCGTGAATATTGAAATTCTTATCATTTTTTAAACCCCTAATATCGTGTTCCATTTTGAGTAAATTACGACGATAATTTTGAATCGTTATTTCTTTAACATCTCTGCTGTTGCGTATATTATTTAATATTGCTTCCATTGTCGGTTATATGATTTGCTTATATATTATAACTTTATAATTATATTAATTAGGCATTCCTTTAAATTAAAATTTGTATATATTTATACAAAAATTATTCGTTCCTTTAAATTCATTTTCCAACAAATAATTAGTGTGTGTATCACTTGTTTCTTATCACCCTTGTCAGTTATAAAATCAACTCTTTTAGGTAATATTATTATTTGTATATCTTTATCTTTTTTACACATATCAGCAAAATAAATTGTATTTAATATTATTTGAGGCAATAGCAACATAAATGGTTTATTGAGTTTAAACAACCTTTCTAAAACTTGTCGTTTCAAATTGAATGGAGGATTTGAGATACATATCTGCCCCATATCATTTTCAAAAAAATTACAAAGTGGATTTACAACTTCAAAACCTAATTCTCTCAAATATTTTGCACTTTGACAACTTGCTTCATTTTCATTTCTAAATGCTTCCCATATAACTTTATTTTTAGGTATATATGGTTTAACACATTCCCAAACCCACTTAGGGGTATAATATTCAACTCTTTCTTTTTTACAATTTCTTAAATGATTATTCATATATAACTGCTACAAATTATTTCTTTATTTTATTCTTTTTAAAAAAGCGATCGTGTGCATGTTGATATTGTTTTTTATCTAATTCAAAACCTACAAAATTCCTTTTCATATCTTTACAAACACTACCCATCGGACAACTTCCAAAGGTAGGGTCTAATACAACATCACCTTCTTTTGTATAATATTTAACAATAAATTTCAATAAGTCGTAAGGTTTTTCAGTAGGATTTACCCCTCTCGTATGGCATTTAGATATTTTATCAACTTTAATTACAGAACGTGGCAATCGTGGATTATACTTTCTTGTATTCTTTACTTTGTTGATAGGTTGATTTACCCCTCTATACAAACTACCTCGTTTCCGTACTATATCACATACTGGGACTTCTTTATGTTGATGATATTTCTTTACATTTTCGTAGTAAATTAGAGGTTGTTTCTTGTAATAAAAAGCAAGAAACTCGTGACAAGGCATAGGTCTTAAACGTGCCATAAAAGGGTTAGTAGCATTATGTTTGTGCCAAACCATATCAAATTTAAAATACTTATCTCCCATTGCCTTTGCTATTTTCAAATGAAATTTCATATTACAAGAAAAGATAATAGGTGTTCTTTCTTTTGCTACTCTCCATAATTGTTGAGCTAATTTCTCTAAATTCAAACCTTCCTGATCCCATGATGCATCAGTCATACAAAATGGAGCATCCACATATATCATATCACACGAATCATCTTTCATTTTTTTCAAACCTAAAATACAATCTATATTCTCAATATTGATTTGCCCCATTGCGATATACTTAATATAAAAAATAAACATTTTAAATTTCAGTTTTATTCTCAAAGATACATTTTGAGAGTAATTCCTCAATTACCCCAGTAGGTATTCTGTATCTTCCTAATCTATTAGTTCCTCCACCTAAATCTTTTGAAACATCTTTCATATGCCTATATCTCTTTCTCAATTCTTTTGAATTACAACTAATAACTTTACCATCAACTATTACTCTTTTAGAAGTTCCCATTCTTGTTTTATGAACCTTTTGTGGATTTGCCCCACTTTTTACCCCATCTTTGAATTTCTTATCTCCAATTTGCTTGATATGAATTGTTCTTGTTTTCCCTTTTATAGGTGTCTTATATCCCTTGTGAGTTGCCCCTTTTTGTGTTTTTATTTCAACTATATTCTTACAATCCTTTTTACATTTTTTAGCATTTACTCCTTTGATATTGCACCAAAAAGCAGTATCCTTTCTATATCCCCAATCGCTATAATGACAATATGAAAATATGTATTTATAAGGTGTTTTCTTGTCCACATAGTGCCTCATTTTTCCGGTTGCTGGGTTCTCTATCCAATAATATTTAGGTTTAAAATATTCAAGTATTTCAAATACTTTATCAACCATCGGTTTCCCATACTTATCTATATCATTCTGTATATCTTCTCTTGTTAAATTCCTTGTCATTCCTTTCAATTTTCTACCTATCCACGTGTTTCTCAAATTACTCCAATACAAACAAACTGGCGAGGCAGTTATTACATCAAAATACCCCACTGGATATTCTTTATAATTCCAATCAAAAATATCTTTCTTGATATGATGTTTAGATTTATATCCACTACCAAAAGGGCATTCTGCCCCTAACTCTTTATCAACACTCCAAACTTCATATCCTTTCTTTTCAGCAACCTTTCCTATTGAATGTGTACCACTAAATAATTCTAATAATTTCATAGCTTATAATAAAAAAAGAAATATTTTAATTTTCTTATCTCAAACTTATTATTTTTTCTAAATGGGGCAAATCTATTGAATATCTTGAAAGTCAGTTTTACATTTGAAACTCCAAATTCCTCCACACTTACCTAATACATTCTTCTCCGTTTCGTTTTGTTCTTCTAAATGTTCTGACAACTTATTATACATAAGGGCATCGGTAATTCCTTCTTTCAACATCTTCTTTCTTCCTCCCATCCAATTCTCAAAATGTTTCTTGATTGCACTCCTCTTGATGTGTATTCCTCTTTTTGCTGAAAATGTGAAATGAGTGATGTATTGATCGCATGTTCTTTCTTCTACCTTTTGTTTGTTTTCCCAAAGTTCTTTCCATTTTCTTTGAGATGTGTGTGTTTGAATGTTTATCTTGTCAAGCAAATCATAGGCAATTTCAATATCAAATTTTTCACCTCGTGGCAACCTACCTTCTTCTCCTAATTTATACAAACGATAGAAACTATCAAATATCACAACTAAACTTCTTCTAATTGCTAATATCTCCTTGTGTCCTTTTCTCCAATCTTCTTGTGTTTTAGGCATCTTGTGATTTGCCCCAAAGGCAATGCATCTTTGTTTTAGTTGCTTCTTCACTTCCTTTCGTTTCTTTTTATCTAAATATTCGTAGGTAGGGGAGCATCCACAATTAGAACCATCTACCAATTGTCTTAATCTCAAAGTCCAACACGCAAAGTCCACGAAACTAACTCCAAACTCCTTTGCCTTTGCCCTAAATAGCATCTTTTGTTGTTTATTCATTTTTATTTTATTTCCTCCTCTTTTGTATATACTATATAGGAAACTCTTTAAGTTGTTTATCGGTGTCAATAGTGGGGCAAATTCTATCTCCTACTATATCTCACGAAAATACAATCAGATTTATTTTGAGCTCATTTTAAAAATGACCCTGTGTCCCTGTGTTTAGTCAACAAAAAGTTCATCTATCAAAAACATTTCTTCTTCATCATCATTAGGACTATTTCTCAATATTTCCATTGTGGTTAGATATTGAGTTGAATTTAGAAAGTGTTCTAATTCTTCAACACAAACATCATATTCCTTCTTAAATACAAATTGATATTTTTCATCTTCTATCTCTTTCTCAACAATATCAAACTGCCCCAATTCATTTTGAGAACTATTTTCATCTTCATCAATTTCACTATCCTCAAACTCTTTCCACCAAAGTGGGGTAAATACACTTTTAAAGAAACTCTTTATATATTCCATTCTAATATAAATAAAACAACATATTAATTTTATATTATAACTATCTATCTATCTATCTAAATAATGAACCTATCGTGAGAATGTTTGAATTGAATGGGGTCTAATTCACTTCCAATGAACTTACAACCTAATTCTTCACACGCCTCTATTGTTGCTCCTGATCCAAAAGTTCCATCAAACACAACACTCTCTTTCGTGCAATAATACATTAGAAGGCGTTTCATTAGGGCAATAGGTTTCCTCGTGGGGTTGACTTTGCTTCGTTCTCCAACACCAACATCAATAACACTGGTGGGGAGTTGAGTGTGATATTTCCATCCTTTGCTTGAATATTTCTTCGTTGAATAGGCAACATCTCGGTTCGTTGTTGTTTTCCTCCTTATTCCTCCTAATTTTTCTTGTTTGTTTTCTCCTAAAAATTCATCAAGTTCTTTGAGAGAGTGGGGCAATTCCGTATTTGCTCTTGTTATTCCTTCAAAACACGCATGAAACCAAATTTTTAGTTTGTTATAGATTTGAGGTTGCTTCTTATACCAAACAAGAATATTCTCGTGTTTAGGTGATGGTCTATATCTTCCCAAGAAAGGGTTTGATGCCCTTCCTTTAACCCAAATCATATCATATTTAGGAGGGATAGGAGCAGCTGAAACTAAATTCCACATATATTTAGAACAACAAGTGAATATAAGAGGAGCATCATCCTTACAAACACGAAATAGTTCTTTGAAATAGAGGGGCAAATTGAATTCACCCTTCTTCATTTGTTCCTCCCATCTCGTTTCTAAAATTCCATAGGGCAAGTCAGCAAAGGCAACATCAA
>Ga0181400_1000233_pt1 | contig 23471 bp, 14 predicted proteins | sample 23SPOviralmetaG_FD_130129 | JGI IMG/M metagenome (GOLD analysis project Ga0181400, IMG submission 130129) | Marine viral communities from the oligotrophic San Pedro Time Series (SPOT) site, San Pedro Channel, CA, USA - 23 SPOT_SRF_2011-06-22 | ecosystem: Environmental > Aquatic > Marine > Strait...
ATCGTTTAACTCTGCCATGTTCTACCCCAAGTATCTTTTATATTATATTCTCCGAGATTTCCAATTTGTCCTGAAGCCAAAGGCGGAGGCTCAACTATTGTCACAGCATCTGGTTGTAGATCATTAATTTGAATTATACTGGTGTAATCTGAATCCATAGTTGCAAAAAATACATTCGCAAAAGGAGATCCGGCACTATCGTTTAACTCTGCCACTATTCAACCTTCATAAAAAATCCTAGAGGCGCGCTGGTGCCAGAGCTTACTGACGTCCCTAAGTAGATATACTTGTCAGATCCTATAGTCATTGTGTCTCCAAAATTACCCTGCATAGGTAGTGTATAATAAATAGGACAATATTTTGAAAGGTTATAAAGAGACCCAGGTACATAAAAACTTGCATCTAGTAAAAGAGGAAATAATGGAATATGTTTTGTTCCTGCAGCATCCAAATAATAATTATTTGGTGCCATAAACGGATTTCCTACTATGTCAGTAGCCCATTCATGCATTGCTCTTACATCCATCCAAGCAGAATGATTATAAAAATTATAAGATTTTATCGTATGATAATTGTTATTAGGCCAATCAAACTTAGTTATAGTACCAGTTGCAGTTCCTGTAGATGTTCCATCATCAATCATCGCTTTGCCGGCAAAGTCTTCATTTTCAATACCCCAGGAAATATTCTTATATGCTCTATTTGTTGCTCCGTTATAAACCATTTCAGCCATATTTGTAATATTATAATCAGCAGAAGATTGTCCTGAATGAAACCCATAGTGAACATCATAAAATGGTATTTGAGCCGAACCAGAAAGTCTAAAATATATAGCTGACGGCGATGTTCTTCCAGTAGTTGCTTCCCATTTATGGTGCATCCCTGTTTTATCAACTTCGATATACCCCTGTATAATAGGTGTATTTTTCCATCCATAACCTGCCTGAACAATATACTTTTGATTTGCAAAAACATGAAGTGTTCTATCTGAACCACTAGTTCCAGGATTATAAGTATTATATGGTTTATATGCTGTACTAGTACCGGCATACCCGTGACATTCTAATTCTTCAGTACTTTCATATGCCATTAAAGGAAATATTCCTAAACCACCTGAAGCAGTGGTACTAAGATCAGAATTGTATACCCCAGAGTTTGTATGGTTACCATTCTGTTTTAATGAAACAGCCTTCTTTACTCCACTAACAGCTGTAGTATTATAAATTCTATACTTTTGATCATTTATTCCTGGTGTCGCGTCACTAGAAATTGTATCTCTCGAGTCTAATGTCCAGCCGGTAGATGTATTACCTTCAATAGTGTTATTATTAGCAAGTCCGTCACTAAATTCATGATTGGAAATACTACCAGAAGTAATTGCTCTTGTTATGTCTCTAACAACACCGTTGCTTCGAACGGTAACTGCGGGTGTATATTTTATATACATTTATATTTTCCTAACTAAATTTTAATACCATATGAAGATTAGCTCCAGCAGTGGTTCCACCGACAGAAGCTATATCTACTGTAATATAGTCTCCAGATACAAAAGAGACTGTTGGTGTAGTAGTTGCGCTAGTTGCCCCGTCAGTAATAGTAAGGGTAGTAGCTGATACGCCGTTTTTATTTATTCTAAGATCTAAGTCGCTACCAACAGGTCCTACTTCAATAAAAGCAACTACTTCGTTAAGTGTTACATTAGATGAAAGATATAATCTAGAAGTCCCATTCTGAGGATAAAGAATTCCATTATATCTATAATCTTTTTCTAATCCACCGCTTGCACCAGCTCTTGCTGTAACGTAATCAGAATCTATTAAATTAATTGTTGCAGCTGAATCTAATCCTTGAGTTGCTTCTGCTATAATTCCGTGATCTACTACTTCGATTCTATCGCTGTCGACAATGTTATTTATAAATGTAATCGAGCTACCACTATCTACAGTTGTATAATCATCACCGCTTAGTAATTTAATGCCGTTAAGATACACTGCTTCTTTACCTGGAGTGTATGTTAAACTAGATACAATATTACCAGATACATTACCACTTACACCTTTTGTATAGTTAGTAGCGCTGTAAGGAGTAGCGAATGCTACACCATGCTCAATAACTTCTACAACATCATTAAGAGTCGCTCCAGTAGTTAAGACTACTGATGTACCATTAGTTGCAGTATAATCATCAGCTGATAGTTTAGCACCATTCAAGAATACAGTAATATGACCAGCCGTATAGTTAAGATTAAATGTAGTCTGACCAGCGGTTGCGGTAAATTTAGTTTCAGTAAGAACGTCTTGTGCTGATCTTAAAGGACCGCCAAAGTTAATAATTTCAACGTGATCGTTTAAAGCTAGCGCATTTGTCATGACAACTGATGTACCATCAGTCGCTGTAAAATCTGTACGCTTTACGCCGTTAACAAACACACCAATTTTACCTGCGGTGTATGCAGGAAGTGCAGGAGAACTAGAACTATTAAACGTTGTTAACCCAGCTGTCGCAGTGTAGATAGTTGTAGTATAGTCTTCTACATAAGAAGCAGCAACATTAACACCACCACCACCTCCTCCAGTAATATTAATAGTTTTAGTAGCACCAGTACCGGAAGCTGTTACAGCAGATCCAGTAAAGTTAAGAGTAGTAGCCGCTGTTGAGAGGGATGAGCCTTCATCTTGAATAGTAAGAGCACTACCTCCACCTCCACCTCCACCGGCATCAGCTTCTCTCAAAGCAACATAAGCAGAGTCAACTGTTGAAGTAATAAGAGCAATCGTTGAAGCAGAGTCTACTCCTCCTCCTCCTGAAGTTTGTCTAGCTTGTACATAAGCAGAATCAACTAAAGTAGTTACTCTTGCATCAGTATAATAAAAATTAGAAGAGCCTTCACCTAAATCATCGGTAGTAAAACCAGTTAAGTTTCTGGCATTAGTCTGAACTGCGTTACCCATATTACCATGAGCAGAGCACTGGTAATGTAATACTAAAGGTGTAGTATCTGTAACAGTAATCTCCGTATAAGCTCCAGAGCTACCAGCTGTGCCAGCGGTAGTAATATCTGTGGTGTACGAATCGTTCTTTGCTACATCATAGTAGAATCTAAAAGGATGACCACTGTTAGTAGCATCAGCCTGATCAAATCTATATGTGCGACCTGGAGTTAATGTTAGGAACGGTGCTTCCATACCATCAATGACAAAACCGTTACTAGACCCAGTTCCGTTATATCTGTGAGCCGATGTCTTTGTAGCTACAGTTACAGTATATGTTTTTGTTGTCGCTGAGTGAGGCGCTTTAAGATGACTAAATCCTTCTACAGCTCCTAACGTAGCAGAATCAGCAGTAAGTGTGGTAGCAGCTACACTACCTTCAAACATTCCGGCAACAAACGTTTCAGATCCTACTGTCCACTTATCTGTAGTTTCATTCCAGACAAGAGTTTTATTAGTTGACGTTCCTCTTTCAATCTCAATACCAGCATCCTGAGAAGGAGTACCAGTCTCGTCATGGTTAAGAGATATAATATTATCACCAATATGAACTGTATTAGAATTTACTGTAGTTGTGGTACCAGATACTGTTAGATCCCCACTGACAATCATATCATTGAATGTGACGTTATCAGTCGTACCTACTGCTTGACCTACAGATATTTGACCTGAAGATACTGTTACTCCAGTACCAGCACTAAAATGTGCTCTTACTTCTGCAGCACTAGGCCCTGTATAGGTTAAGATGCCATTACTGCTATTATAAGCTAATGAGCCATCACCACCAAGATCTGTTACGGATATTAATCCTCTTGCTTCAACGGAATCAACAAAGTCAGTTCCTAGTACTGGAAGAGTTGGAGTGTTAGTAAAGTTAGAGTAGTCTAAGTAATAAGAACCTGCATTACCACCTAACGTATCTGCATCAATGGTTAATGCGTTAATAAAAGCAGCATCAACATCTGCTGTAATAACAGCCGATACATTTGTGGAATCAAGTATATTAGGTTGATTACCGAGGTTGTTATAGTTAAGATAGTAAGCGCTATTCTGTCCCCCAAGAGTGTCTGCATCAATGGTTAATGCGTTAATAAAGGCTGCATCAACATCTGAAGTAATAATAGCAGAAACTGCAGTAGAATCTGTTCCAGTGGCCGGAACATTAGCGAGGTTGTTATAGTCTAGGTAATAGCTACTATCTTTACCGCCTAGCTTAACTGCATCTACACCTGAGTCGGTTAGATCACCGGATGCTAGTACCTTAGCTAAAAATCCTGATAAATTACGTGCCTGACTCATCTTGAACTTTCTTTAGTTTTAATTTATAGTATTTATAAGAGAAGATTAACCTTCTAATGGTGCTGTTGGTGGTGTGAAGTTTGCGGTATAACGAGCTAGACCTTTAGTGATACGGAAATCTTGAATGTAGCCTTGCATATATGAGCTGCCAGTTTCTGCTCTACGCCCTAAATCAACAATTGGAGTAATAAGATTATTTGATGAAGAAGTAGTTGTTCCTATTTGATTGCCGTTTAAATAAAACCTATTATTACCGGAAGCGTCTCTGCTCCAAGCCCAATGTCTCCATTGATTTATAACTTGTGTCTCGGCATAATTACAAATATTTGCAGTTCCATCGTTCAATAAAATTTTTGTAGAAGTTATTGCCATCTTAGCTCTGTTATTAGTATATAATGTGCCGCCTCCGTTTGGATATCCATCGTGAAGCTCAAAGATTGTGTGAGTTTGTGAATTAGCGAGATAATACCAAAGCTCTACCGTAAGAGCACCTGTTCCTAAATTAAAATTTGAATTATTTTCGGTTGTTATATAATCTCCAGACCCATCAAAATACATTGACTTAGAACCGCCAAACTTAGCCTGAGTCGTTGAGCCTGTAGTATTGCCAAACAGTTTTAGATTAGAACCTTGAGATTTATCTATGATAGAAGCATCTGTGCCTTTGATATGTAGTGATGCACCAGTTGAAGATGGTGGAGCAGTAGGAGGAATAAACTCAGCGGTATAGACGGCCGTTCCCTTAGTAATCCTTACATCGCTTACGTGACCTAAGCCATACCGGCTATCGGCATCATATCCTATGTATAAAGTATTATTATCTTCGTTTAAGGAGCCACTAAATGTATGTGACTGAGCCTCTTTGCCATTAGTGTAAACTTTAATACTCGTACCATTTCTAACTATAGCTACGTGCGTCCAAACATTAGCAAAAACCGCTCCTCCTTTGGAGTTTAAAACTGACCAACTACTACCTGCTGAGTTTGCTATAAGTAAGTTAGTACCTTCAGTGCCGTGATTTCTTACTTTTAAAATAAAAGATTCATATCCACTGCTTCTTGCAGAAAATAAACTAGCTTCTTTTGTTACATCTTCAGAATATAAATAAACCCAAGCCTCATAAGTAAAATCTCCTGATCCCATAGTTAAACTTGTATCTATAGTAATTTCCAATCTATCTTCACTATCGTGAGCAGTACCTCCTAGAAACACAGACCCGCCGTGATCTGCTGCTGAGTATTCATTATAATCATATGGTGAGAATGGCTTTGTGGAAACATTACCATATGATGTCATTGTATAAGGTGTTGACGACCCATCTACAATATAAGGAAGATGACAAGTAAAAAGGTTATCTCCAGATAAAGTTGTAAGTGGTTCCGTAGGTGGAGTAAAATTACTAGTATATCTTACAGTACCTGCGACCCATCTTAAATCTCTAATATATCCACCATAGTAATATGATGCATTATTTCCATGTCTACCTATTATCCAGTTTGCGTTTACTTGCATAGCCTCTGAATCTGTTTGACTTACATCTAAAACACCGTCTACAAATATTTTACAAACATTGCTATCTCTTATAAATGCTAAATGGTGCCATTTACCATCTTTTAAATTTACGGTTCCAATGAGATTATTAGTATTTGTATTAATTTGAATAACAGGAAAACCGCTAGTTGAATCAATGATAAAACCATCTAAAGCTGATCCTGACGCATATCTTGCCATTAACATTCCGCCAACTGTAGTGTTAACCCAACATTCAAAAGTAAAATCTGTCGGAACATTATTTAAACCTGTATCAATATAATCTCCTGCTCCATCAAAGTAAGTAGAATAACCTCCACTACGATAAGGGCTAAACGTACCAGCATGAGCATCGCCATTTACCGTGATGCTATGATTATTTGAAGATGCATCTGTTATGTTATTGTTATCAGATGTGTCTACTGCAGCCGCTAATAAAGTAGTATAATTACTATTAGTAACTATAGTAATAAAATTTAATGTAAAGCTATTAGCATTGGTACCTTGGTTAATACCATCGCTAGCTGTAAAGGTTAACTCAAAGGTTCCTGCATACGCTTCTGTGGATGACGGAGTAATAGTAAATTTATTTACATCTGAATCAGTCCCTTGCACAACAGTTGCGGTTGTACCACCACCGTTAGTCAAGCTTCCGCTCGTTACGCTATAGCCATATGTTAATGGCACATCTTCTGGATCTGATGCAGTAATAGTAATAACAGTTCCTGCTCCGTCTGTAGCAAGAGTAAACGGAGTAGATCCTCCGTCAGAGTCCTGTACAGAAGTAATAGAAGGATTAGTATTTACTAGGCTAACCGAATACCATCCTGCACCGTTACTCACATACATTCTGTTTGACCCGGTAACAAATGCTTGATCTCCTGCAGACACTCCTGATAATGGAAGATCTGTAGTAGAATCATAGGTAGTAATAGAACTACCTCCTGCCGCCGTGGCTCTAGCCCAAGCACCAGATGTGCTATTATAAGTCCATGTATTACCACCTAGAGTAGCACTCTGACCGTTTGTTGGACTGTCTGGAAAATTAATTGCCATTTGTTATTCCTAAGTTACTGAGATTGCAGCCTTTGTTCATAGATTAATCCTTAATGGGCCTCAAAACCTGTAGGCAAAGAGTAGTTAAGCGTTCCGTTGCCCGTAATAATTGTACCGATGAAAGAAGCGGCAGCAGAAGCTGAAAACATAATTTTGAATGCGGTTGTGCCTGATGTGCCAACGGTTAAGCTAGACGATGCGCTTGGGGATTCATACCAATTTCCATTTATACCAACCCAAACTTCTCTAGTAGAGGTGTCATAAGCCCACATCATAATATCCCCAGTGGCGCTATAGGGTTCTGAGTTACCAAAAGTTACATTGCCCGGAAACTTTCTACCGTTAAGGGAAAAAATACTGACAGTATCTGCAGTATTATAACCTACTGAAGTAGCCGCATCATCGCATAAACCAATAAACGCTTTGTCACTAGCAGTAGCCCCAATTACAATTTCAAAATAGTATTTACCTGTTCTAAGGGTGCTTGAGAAACCTGCGCCTGATGTGTTGGCAGTGGCTCCGAATGAAACATCAAAACTATTCGTACCAGCCGAATTAAACGGGCCTGAGTTTGGCGTAGTAATGTCCTGTGAAAACAATAGGTCTACAAGTGTTGTAGCCGTAGAAACTTGCGCTCCATCACTTGCTTTTGTTCTAAATGTAAAAGACCCAGCGTGGCTGCTATTAGTTGAAGGTGTTAATGTAAAAGCTCCGTTGCTTTCACTGACATTTGTAACTTGGTCTGGTAATGAGCTTGCCGTGTAAATTGTTGATCCGCTAATTGCATCCCAATCATAAGTTACGGGAAAACCATTTTCGTCTACAGCAACGGCTGTAATAGTCGATGTTGAGCCGCTTGCCGAAAGTGTCAAAGAAGAAGCGGGTGAAGCCGTAAACCTTGGGCCAACATTTCCCCCGTGTTGCATGCGCTCCCAAGCAGATCCTGCCCGAATGTACAAAACGTTCTTATCTTCATCAAATGCAAGATCACCTTCAGATGGAGAAGATACAGCATCTATAGCGGTCTTATCAGCATAGGATGTTACACCACCGGCTTCACCGGCTTCACCATTGCTACCAGCTGGACCACTAATACCAACCCATTGAGAAGATGATCCGTCATTGTAATAGACATATAAGGAACCATCAGTACTATTAAACCACTGATCACCGGCTACTGCACCTGAAGGAGCGGTGTCTGAAACTGTAACATTTGTTGTATTGTCACCACTAACATCCCACTTACTTGTAGTGGAATTATATGTATATACAGCGCCGTTAATAGTTTGTGTCGCGCCGTTACTTGGACTATCTGGAAAATTAATTGCCATTATATTAACCTTCTAATGAAGCAGTTGGTGGTGTAAAGTTTGCGGTGTATCTTGCTAAGCCTTTAGTGATACGGAAGTCTTGGATGTAGCCATTAAAACCATAACTTAGACCTGGACTCATCCCAATAACAGTATTTCCAGAATACAGGTCTTGAGTTCCTGATATTGAACCAATTAAGTTCCCATCTACATAAAGTGATCTAGTGCCGTTTAAATTAGCTACCGCTATATGATACCAGTTATTAGAGTAGATAAGTGCGCTAGAAGAAATGTAACGTGAGTTTGATAGACCATCATGGAAAAAGTCTATAGTATTATCAGAATTAACGTTTAGTAACATCCTACCTGCCTGAGATGATGCATATTGACTAATTAACTCTTGTCGCGCAGCCAGGCTGGGCATATATACCCAAAACTCAAAAGTATAATCTTCGTTATATGGTGTTGGAATTACAGCTGAACCTAAATCAATATGATTACCACTTCCGCCAAAATACATTGACTTAGTACTAGCAAACTTAACCTGAGTTGTTGAGCCAGTAGTATTACCAACCAGCTTTAGGTTAGCGCCTTGCGATTTATCTATGATCGAGGCGTCTGTGCCTTTGATATGAAAAACTGTTCCAGTTGAAGATGGTGGAGCAGTTGGTGGAGCTGCATTAGCTGCCGAAGTTGAAGTTGTTTTTACTTGTAAGTCAGATATATAACCCTGCATCGGACCATTTGCACCTTGCAAGATTCCTATATATTGTAAATTATATGTATTGGTAACTGCAGGAGAATTTGAAGATTGTTCTCCGTTAAGATACATATTTAAACTTGATCCTGAACGTGACCATACTAAATAATTCCAGGCATTTCTCTTTACACTGAATCCCAGGGCGTTATGAGTACTATTACCATCATATGTGCCCATAAAATTATTTGCGTCGATAAAAAATTGATTATTAGGTGATAAGTTTGGAGAAGCAATCACTTGCACTTTAGAAGCGCCTTCAGGATAAACCCAAGCACTAACTGTAAAATCTCCTGATAAACTTAAAGGGTTGGCTGTCTGTAAATAATCTCCACTACCATCAAAATACACAGACCCGCCGTGATCTGCTGCTGAGTATTCATTATAATCATATGGTGAGAAGGGTGTTTTAAAAGGGCTACCAGTGAGTGTTAAGTCAGTAGCTAAGTACCCTTTAGTAGGCAAATGAAAAACAGTGTTAGATGTGTTTAGTAAAGGTTCAGTTGGAACTGTGTGGCTTGTTCCTGAGTATTCTGCCGCTGTATTAATTCTAAAGTCAGTAATATATTGCTGGGGGGTGTTGGCGGTATGACCGACAGAAATCATATCTGATCCGTTTGCGGAAGTGTAATTTCCAGTGGCTATTCTAGCTCCATCTAAATAAAGACTAACTGCACCTGAATCCACAACCAACGCAATATAATACCAAGTGTTAGCTGAAATGACAGAACTTGCATTTAATACAGTAGATCCATTTACATTATAATAAAGCGTCCCACCGTTTTGAAAAATTCGTCCTATAGTATCATCGTTGTTAGTATTTGAAGTGTTACTCCGAGACCCCCAAATAACCTTATTACCGGCCGCAACGGTTTTAGTATTATACCAAAATTCAACAGTAAATGTTGTAGCTCCTTGCAAAGTTGTTCCAGTTGCCGTGGGTGACCTTAATCCACTAGTACCATCAAAATAAGTAGAATACCCACCACTCCGATAAGGGCTAAACGTACCAGCGTGAGCATCTCCATTTACGGTTATCGTATGATTATTAGTAGAAGCGTCTGTAATATTGTTATTATCTGACGTATCAGTTGCTGTCGCTAATAAAGTAGTGTACTTACTGTCAGTAATTATAGTAATAAACTCTAACGTAAAGCTATTAGCACTCGTTGCAGTATTAATTCCATCTGAAGCTGTAAACGTCAAACTAAATGTACCAGCATACGCTTCTGTAGTAGAGGGTGTAACTGTAAACTTGTTAGTATTAGACCCTGTGCCTTGCACAACGGTTGCAGTTGTACCTCCACCATTGCTTAGAGAACCACCAGTAACAGAATAGGTATAAGTTAATGGTACATCTTCTGGATCGGTTGCAGTAATTGTTATAACACTAGCTGATCCATCAGTTGATAAAGTAAATGGTGTAGTATTAGAACTAGCATCTGCTACACTTGTAATATTAGGGTTAGTATTTACTAACGATATAGAATACCAGCCTGTTCCATTAAAAATATAAAACCGATTTACTGCAGTCACATAAGCTTGATCTCCAGCTGTATTTCCAGTTAATGGTAGATCATCAATTGTAGCATATATTGATACAGAAGACCCATCACTGCCAGCAGCACCAGCAGCACCGGTAGGGCCTTTTAGGCCAACTGGATTACTCAATACCCATTGAGAAGATGATCCATCATTATAGTAAACATATGTTCTAAGAACAGTTGAATCAAACCACAAATCACCTGCACTGGCCCCAGATGGCGCTGTATCTGATACTGTTATAGATCCTCCACCTCCAGTAGCTCCTGCCGCTAAACCCTTGGTGACTCTTTTTGCTTTTACTTGAGAATATCTATTGTTTGCCATATTAGTTCTCTATCAATACCCATCCGTTAGTTGCATTATAATAAACAAAACCTAAACCAGCTCTATCAAAGTCAATAATAAAGTCAGAATCACCTGCTTGTATTTTACTTCCATTCCGTGCTACAGTAATATTATTTGTAGCGGCGTTACCTTCACCGTCAATAATTCTTACTTCATCTCCCATCGATGGTCCAGCCGGTAACGTTACTTGAACTGTTCCGCTTGATACATCGATGAATAATTTATCACCGGCAGATGCATTAACATTTGTGCTCGAAGTATTCCATACACTAGATTGTAGCATATGATAAGAAGCAACGTTAATATAATCAGCAGAATCAGCAGCTGATGCCAATACAATAGAACTACCATTCGTTGCTGTATAATCCGCATCATCTAATAAGATACCGTTTAAAAATACCTGAGTATTACCAGCGCTATAATCTAAATTTGTTCCATTTTCATCAGACCCAGTAAAAGTGGTTTGGCCTGAATCAGCAATGAAGCTAAACGTATTTATACCACCTGCAGAAACTTTACCTCCACTAAAGGATGTAATCGCAAGTTCGTTTCCTGAATCTGCACTAGTATTAAGAACTACACTAGTACCATTTGAAGCTGTATAGTCAACTGTCTCTTTTAGCATAAAGCCGTTAAGATGTATTAGTACATTACCAGGAGAGTAGCTTAAGGTGGTCCCGTTTACATCCGCGCCGGTAAATGTAGTCTGTCCTGCGGTCGCAGTGTAGTTAAATTTATTAATATTAAGAGCTGCAGTAAACGCAGTTCTTGCAGATACATAATCACTGTCAACAGTATCAGTAATTAAAGATATAGTCTGAGCAGAATCTACAGTTCCAGAACCACCTCCGCCACCTGCATCTGCTTCTCTAAGAGCAACATAGGCACTATCAACAGTAGCAGTAATAAGTGCGATAGTAGCAGCTGAGTCTGTGCCAGCTGTAGTTCTTGCATTAATATACGCAGAGTCAATAGTGGTTGTAATATCTGTAGTAAGAGCTAATGTACCTGTCGAAGTAGGTAGAGTAACATCAACATTACCAGAATAAGAACTATGAGAAGCTGATTTTAGTCTTGTTCTATGAGCGTTAGAGGTCTCACAGTAGAAGTCTGCATAGGCAACATTACCAGTGCTTGTACGAATGGTTATCCCACCGTCAGCTATGGTTACTCCCCCTGTCGAACCGTCTCCATCGACAGTAAGAGTCGAATCATCTATAACCGCTCTTACGAATGCATTATTAACATCAGTTGTAATAATAGTTGATACAGCTGCAGAATCAACATAGTCAGTACCAAATACAGGAATCGTAGGAGTATTAGAAAAGTTGTTATAATCTAAATAGTAGGTTCCGTTTTGACCGTCAAGAGTATCTGCATCAACGTTAAGAGCATCTACAAACGATTTAGTAACTCTAGCATCAATTGCACTATTTGCCCGAGCATCTGTATAATATAATCTAGATCCTTCTGTAAGATCAGATGTTGTCTTTAATGAAAAATCTGAATCGAATCCTGCGTAATCACCTACAAGGGTTCCTACATTAAGAGTGGCAAGAGTAAACCCTGTACCTGACCTATCAACTACGTTAGTAGGTAACGTAGAATCAAATGCTGCATCTTGAAGACCGTTAAAGATGTAAAACTCACTGTTAGTAGCATCTCTAAAGAATCCAGTATGCTCTTTTGTTGTACCTCCATCCGGAGAATAATGTCCAACAAAACCGATATCTACTGCATCTGACTGCTCATTACTATCAGCAAGGTGTAATAATGGATCAACAATCGTATATGTAATTGAGTTAACAGTTGTAGTAGATCCATTAATTGTTAAATTATTAGCCGTAATATCATCAGCTACCAGATCACCAGTAAGTGTAAGAGTAGCAGCATCAATATCAGCAAAAGTAACATTATCAGTTGTTTCTACACTTTGGCCAATATCAATTTGACCACCTGTAACAGTAACTCCAGTTCCACCAGTAATATGAGCCTGAACTTCAGCTGCACTAGGACCAGTATATGTAAATACACCTGTTGAATTATTATATGCTAATGAGCCATCCCCACCTGCATCAGTTACAGAAACAAGCTTTCTAGCTTCTACTGAATCAACAAAGTCGGTTCCTAATACCGGTAATGTAGGAGTATTAGTGAAATTAGTATAGTCAAGATAATGGGCGCCGTTTTGGCCATCTAACGTATCTGCATCCACATTTAAATTATCTACAAAAGTCTTATCAACTCTTGTATCAATTAAAGTATTTACTTCTGATGAGTCTACAAAGTCTGTACCTAAAGTAGGAATTGTAGGGGTATTGGTAAAGTTAGTATAGTCTAGATAATAAGGTCCGTTTTGACTATTTAATGTAGCTGCATTAACATTTAACGCATCTACAAATCCTACATCTACATCATTAGTAATAATTGAAGATACATTTGTTGAATCTAAGATGTTAACTAGGTTATTAATAAATGCTGCATCTACATCTGATGTGATGATAGTTGATACAGTAGCAGAATCTACATAATCAGTACCAAAGGTTGGAATCGTAGGAGTGTTAGTAAAGTTAGTATAGTCAAGTAGATAACCTGTTGTTAAACCACCAACCGTATCAGCATCAATAGTTAATGCGTTAATGTAAGTTGCATTAACGGTAGATGTAATCTGCCCTTGAACTGCTGCAGAGTCATGAGTATCAGCAGCACTTATTAGATTATTAATAAAAGCTGAATCTCTTTGAAGATCTACCTGCAACGCCTGTACGTATGATGAATCAACAATATTAGTAATAAATGCAGAATCTCTTTGAAGATCTACTTGTCTAGCTTGAATGTATGCTGAATCAATAAGATTGATAATTGAGGCTGAATCTGTTCCAGTAACCTCTATACCACCTACAGTAGATCCGTCACCTACATATAGCTTGTTTGTATCGCTGGTAAAGACTGGTTCTCCGACCACAGGTGTGATCGTGAGTCTATCTGAATCTGTACCTCTTCTAAACTGTAATGGCATTTATTACCTCAATAAATTCTGCTTATATTTATAAGTCTATATGGCGCCCATATCTAATGTAAATCCTACAGGACTCAATATTGTCCCGAAATCAAAAACTTGATTTGCTGTAGAAGCAATCGTTACTCTTTTATTATTAACATCTGTTGTGATATCAATTCCTGTACCGCCAGCAAATGTAACCGTATCGCCGCCAGTAGTAGCATCTACTGATAAGTCACCTACTACCGCTACTGTACCAAAGTTATTAACAAAGTCTCCAGATCTAATAGCAACATAGGCTGAGTCAACAATAGTAGCAACATAATCTTCTTGGATTAACTGTTGTACAAATGCGCTATCAACAATATTAGCTATCTCATTTGAATCAACTGGGCCTACTGTATTAGAGGCAATTCCGCCAATAAATGCAGAGTCAGGAATAATAGGAGCGTTAGTAAAGTTATTATAGTTAAGATAGAATGTACCATCTTGCCCATCTAATGTCCCAGCATTAGCATCTAATAAATTTACAAATGACTGATCGACGTGACTATCAATAATATTACTAATAGCTGTTGAATCTAACCCCACTGAACCTCTATTAACAAATGTAAGAGTTCCAGACCCATCAGTGATTAAAACTTGGTTAGCTGTACCGTCTGTGGTGGGAAAAGAGTAGTTACCAACAGTAAGATTATCTGTTGTAAGGGTATCAAAATGTGCTGAATCATTACTCTGAAAATGCTGTACCGTATTACCAGATGTCTTATAGTACAGTCGCCCATCAGCATAGTTGATAGCTACTTCGCCGTACTCAAGGTCCGTATTAAGAGGTATGCGTCCAGCAACACTGGACTTTTTCAGTTTAATGTTAGTCGACATTTTAATCCCTAAAAAGGAGTTTATTTAAAGTCGGAAAACTAAAAAGCTATCCGACTATGTTATATATCTAGTAAGTACCACCATCAATTGTAGAAAGCTCTACATCACCATTAGTAAGTGTAAACTGTCTTGTACCTTCTCCGGCACTATCAGCATATGCACCAAAGCTTGCTACACCTTTAGATGTTCTTGTAGCATTTCTACCAGTAACAGTAATAGTAGAACCTGAACCTGAAGTACTAATACCTTGAGGCCAGTCGCCTACAATATTAAGAGTTTCACCCAGCGTTTGCTGTAAACTAGTACCTACTCCAGGCGCTCCTGTCCCTGTACTACCAGTTCCGAAAGTAATATCATTTGAAGTTACTACACCAGTATTAACTGTAAAGTTAGTAGAATTAAAGCTAGCAGCACCCTTTTGGCTGGCAGATGCTATAGCAGCGCTAATAGTTACTGTAGTACCGGTCGCTGCAGTAGTAATAGTATTATCAGTGGTTTCCCCTTGGATAGTAAACGTTTCGCCAAGAGTTGCAGCCGCTGTACCGGTTTGCCCGGAAAGCGTAATATCATCGGCACTAATAATACCAGAAGAAGCACTAAAATGCGTAGCATTAAAGGTTGCAATACCCTTCGTAGAACCATCAGCTGCAGCATCCGTGCCAGCAACTGTAATAATACCACTGCCTGGAGTGATACTAATACCGGTACCAGCTGTTAAGATATCTTCCATGTCTGAATCGACACGAGCAGTAGTATAATAAAGGTTAGAAAGGCCTTCGCTTAAGCTATCGGTAGTTCTTTGAGCAAACTGAGTATTAAAGTTATCACTCGGTCCGACAAAAGCATCAGCAGTAATAGTACCAACTCTAAGATCTGCAAATTGATATGAAGCAGCGGATACATTAATCTCTGTGTCGGGGTCTGTAGAATCTAGCCCTTCTTGATCTAGATTATCAAAGAGTTGATAAACTCCGTCGGTCGCATCTCTTACAAGACCTGTATGTCTTTTAGTTGTACCACCATCATCTGAATAGTGACCTAAGAAACCAATATCAATAGTATCTGATGTCTCGTTGCCATTAGCAACTTGAATCATAGCATCGCGAACAGCTAATGTTGTTGTATTGATTATCGTGTTAGTACCGTGGACTGTTAAGTCTCCATCAATAACAACATCGCTAGTAAAGTTGGCACCGGAGAATGTAACAGAGTCAGTAGTACCTACCGCTTGTCCAATTGCAAAAGTACCAGTACCTGATGTGTATGTTACGCCAGTACCAGCAGCAAAATGCGCTCTTACTTCAGCAGCACTTGGACCAGTGTATGTAATAGCACCGGTTGAGTTGTTATAAGTTAAAGATCCATCGCCACCAGCGTCAGTAACAGAAATAGCTTGTCTGGCTGGCGATGTGACTCTTGCGTTTGTAAAGTAAAGATTAGTCGAGCCTTCAGCTACGCTGTCGGTATCGAAATCAATACTTCCACCAAGCGGTACTGTATTACCTAAAATCTCAATAGTTGAGTTAGCCAATTCAGCATTACTAATTTCGCCATTGCCAAATGTAACAGAATGACCAGTAAGATCTAAAGTAGTAGCAAGTTCACTATCAGCAATACCTCCGGTCTTAACTGCCACATGACCAGCTGTGACTTCAAAGTTATCAGTGCTAAATGATGCCGTACCAAGATTAGAACTTGTAGCTTCTTCAGTAGCAATTGTAACAGTACCAGAAGATACAGAAGTTGTAATACCTTCTCCACCGGCAATGTCAATTGTTGAACCAAGCGATACATCAGTTGTATTAGCATCATCACCTGTAAATGTTGTCGTTGAATTTACAAGCTTACTGTTTGCAATTGCCCCTGCTAACTGAGTATTCGAAACTCCACCAGTAGCAATACTAACTGCTCCTGAACTTACAGAGAAGTCTGTTGATACAAAACTAGCAACACCTTTTGCTGTAGTAGATGCATCTGTACCGCTAACTGTAACTACGTTGTCAGTTACAGCAGTTGCGATTCCTGTACCGCCAGTAAATGTAAGATTAGAATCTAGAAGATTTACAGTGTCAGTTCCAGTATCTCCTGAAATACCAAGATCAGTTGAGATAGAAGCTGTAGTAGCATTTGTAACTCGACCTTGGGCATCAACTGTAAGTACAGGGATTAACGACCCTGTACCATACGTACCAGCTGTCACAGCGGTATTGTCTAGGTCAAATGTTACCTCGTCAGTACCTACAGTAGAGGTTAATCCAGTGCCACCGGTAAATGTTAATGTATCTGATAACAGATCAACATCACTGTTGTTTGTACCATCTGTAATGTCTAAAGTAGTAGCAATATTAACTGTACTTGCTGCTGTTAAGCGACCAAAAGTATCAACAGTAAATGTTGGAATCGCTGTGGTTGAACCATATGATCCAGCTGATACAGCAGTTGTATCTAAGGCATAAGATACCGTATTGTTACTAACAGTTGCAGTTACATGACCTGCAGCGCCTGTAAAGTTTAGAGCAGAGTCAAGAAGATTTACTGTATCACTATCGGCAGTATCACCGCGGATGGTAAGATCTGTTGAAATATCAAGAGTACCAGCAGCGGTTAAGCGACCCTTTTGATCTACTGTAAACGTTGGAATAGCAGAAGCAGAGCCATATGAACCTGGAGTTACCGCAGTGTCAGAAAGAGTAACTTCACCTGCACCAGACACATCAAAGTTAGCTGCAGCAAACGACGAAACACCAACCGCAGAAGTAGTAGCTAAGTCGCCACTAATAGTTACTGTATTGTTAGTAACAGTGGTTGAAATACCGCTTGTACCCAAGAAGCTAAGATCAGAATCAGCAATATTAACTACATCTGTGCCAGTATCACCAGCAATATCAATCGTCTTGGCACCAGCAATAAAGTCAACATATTCTTTTGTGGTAAGAGAGTTTGTACCGAAGCCTGTTCTATCTTTATATCCAGCTGGAACATTAACCGCGCCTGTACCGTTGGGGGTTAGGGTAAGAGCAGTGTCAGCAGCTGTAATAGAGATAGTTGATCCGTCGATGTCAATATCATCAACTTTAAAGTTATCTACCTTACTATTAGCGTCAACTAAAAGTGCACTTGAAGCTGTAAGTGTACCTGGAACATGATCTAATAAATTGGTAAAATAAACACCACCAATGGTTTCGACAATATTACTGCCGAGATCATCTAGCGTACCAATATATAATCTATCGCCGCCGTTCGAACCTGTACCTGGAAGGTACGAGTAAGCCATTTCCCCTAAACTTAAGGATCCTGGGGCGCCACTAGTACCCGATCTTTTTATCTTAATTATAGATGCCATTAATAAAAGCCCCCGTCTTGACTTATTTCTACATTACCCAGTTCATTTCCTGCTGCCCATTTGTCACTCGCCGAATCATAGATAATTAATGAACCATCTGCTAAACTTGTAAAGTCTATATTTAAATTTTCAAACCTAACCTTACTTAAGGATAGGTTCCCTTCGCCATCTGTTGTCATTACAGATCCCGCTGAGTCTCCGTCTACAGTTGGATAACTTAATTCTCCAACTTGTAACGAACCACGGAATACTGCAGAGTCTGTGACATCTAAACCAGTTTTTATGACAAACTTTTGTTTAATCGCCATATGCTTAGAGACTCCTATTCATGACAAATATTTACCATTATTTATACGCTATAAGCTTCAACATTTATTCTTTTTGCCCTAATAGATGTATTTACATAGTAAGGAGTTACAGATAGTTCAAATTGTTCATCCACTATATTAGCGTCAATAATTCCCAAATCTGAATCTGTCTGAATTACTCCATATTCTGTCATATATACATTAGTGTTATCATGAGTAAACATTACTTCAGATGAATAATGCTTATTATTATCAGTTTCATGTAATGATATAAGATACTTTAAAGTTCTATACTCTTCTGCTGCAAATGTATCAACAACATAATTTTCAGCTGAGAGACCAGGGTTTTCTAAATCTGCGTCTAATTCAAATAAAGAAGCGCCTTTAGCTCTCTCTAATACATACGCAGAGTCAAAAAAGTTTTCTAGTCCAGGAGCAGTCTGAGTAGAATCATATATAAAATTGTCGCCTCTAATCCAATCATTGATAGTATCAATAACTCGATTAGAATCAAAAGATTCTAAAGGTTTTAAGAGACTTGAATCTACTGATTCTCCAGCTACCGGGGCAGGTCCTACAGATAGACTACCATTACCTCCATCAGCTAAAACAGTACCTCCTAGGAAGATTGTTTCGCCAGCCAAGAATAATTCTTTAAATTTCTTATCAGGAGAACCTAGATTATAAGCAACATCACTGTCCGGTATAATATTACCAGTAACAATAGTACCACCAGAATCTACATTATCTGTAATTCCTGTAAGAACAATATTAGTAGGCTTATTAGTAAGATTATTGTAATCTCTGTAGAAACCAGCAGAATCTCCACCTAGTGTAGAAGCGTCATATAGAACTTGTTCTACTGATTTTATAGGAGTACCTACTACTACCTTTTTAACAATAGTAGTACTTTCAGATACTCTTATCTCTGGATTTTGATTTACTTTAACTACATATTTGTCAGACATTCACTCACCTAGTTACCGAAGGAGTCACTTGTGCTCTTCCTTCTAATATCCGCTCAATAATTGTATTGTTGTCTGAATCCTGATACTGTAGTTCTACATCATAAACATAGCGCCCAGCTTTTAGTATGTCTGTCTGGGTATTGGAAAGACTTAAGGTAATCTTACCATCAGTGGCAGGGGTAGCTACAATACTTGTAAAGTCTACAGTGTCTGCACTATCACTGTTATAGGATTTTTTTAGTTTAGCGGATACGGTATGATTAGTCAGGTCCTTGGTTGAACCGTCTAATGCAACTAGGTGTACTTCTATTGCAACATCGGCCCCTTGGTCGATGGTAAATTCTTCATACTGGGCCATAAAATCCTCGCTGATTTATTTGTCGGTACACCATCGCACCCTGCCGCTATTTGATATTATTTATAAGAAAAAATAATTTAAAAATAATTACACGTGCTTTTTTAGAGGGCAAGTGTTTCCCGGCAGTCTAGCTTTAAATACCATTAAACACCCACACTCTTTACAAATAGATGTGGCCGCATTATACCTTTCACAACTTTTGCAGATATTTAACTTCTTAGTGTAATTAGCACCTAATTCTAAAAAGGCCATTAACTAAACTCGTGTATAGAAGTTCCCCCAGAAATGTGATCAAAATTAACTTTGTGAACCAGCCAATCTTGTATAGTTTTCTCGAGTTTTACAGAGTCAGGAAATGTACCTAGAGCTTCCCAAATCCGATTACCGTTATGTAACGCTAAGATAGAGGGAATTACAGGTGGAGCAAATAAAGGCACGTCTTCAGAAGTTATGTCTAGTGTAGAGAATGTTACTGTAGGATAGTTATCTTGAATAGACTCTAGTAGAGCTACCATCTCTCCACATGCTTGACAGTCTTCATGATGAAGCAAAACAATATCCCAGGCATCTTCCTCACTTCGCTTATTAAGTATGTCTTGTTGAGTTAATGATGTAATAGTCATTATATGTAAATTCCTCTGTGTTTATAATTATAAAATATTTAACGATAGCCGCTTACATTTTGCGCTGTCATACGACATTGTCTTATTGATATACCTGTCCAAGGATAAGAAGCAGTACACCCCCAACCGTTTTCTATAAAGAACATCCACATTGGATTATTATGAAGTACACCTGCTTTTCTGCTTTGGGTAGCTGCAACTTCAACATCGAACTTGAGGCTTGTATTTGTTACTCCCAAATCCGTGAAACCACTGGGGCATCCCCCTGGGGTTAAATAACTCCCCGCAAAATAATTATTCCAACATGGACCAGTCCCCATACGAGTAGTATTGTCATAGAGGTATTTTTGTGAAGGAATCCCATATCTGCTAGGGTAATAAACTCCGTAAGCAGGCGCCGATCCATACTTTATAGGAAATTTATCATACACACTATTTCTTTCTGCAGCAGATTTCTCTGGTACCCACATATCAAGTGAACTATGACCTTTTATTATACGCCAACGCCCCCATTCCGCCCTGTTGGAGCTGCCTCCGTCTCCATAGCGCCCCAACAGCGTTTGGTTTTTACTTAATCTACGACCGGACATTTAAACGATCTACCTCCGCTTTAAGTTCTTTAACCGCTTCAATAAGATGAGCAATTATGGGTGTAGCATTGACAGATAAGAACCCTTCTTCATTTTCTACTACAGCTTCTGGTATAATAGCTTGTACCTCTTGAGCGATTACACCTATGTCATGCTTACCTGTTTCAGACCAATCAAAAGAAACCCCTTGAAGTTGATCTATAACATCAAGAGAATTAGTTACAGGTAAAATATTTTCTTTAAGGCGTTCATCTGATCTATAGTAAAATGCATTTGCGTAATGACCATTACCGGTAATATTACCTGTTGCAGTAAAATTTCCTGAATAAGAACCGGACATTCTAACATCATTTGAACCAACAGTTATACCATTTCCTGCAGCCACATGAATAGTCCTTGTGGCATTTAGTGTACCTCCTCCGGTCAATCCATTACCAGCAGTCACTCCTGTATTAATCTTGAACTCAAGATCAAACGGATCTGCATTAGATCCTGGAGAAGTGTCAGTCCAGTTAATATTAACACCACCACCTTCTTTAAATTTCCACTCTTTAGCGTGAGAAATAGTAACTTCAGTACCATCACCATCTTCAACTTGGAATGTAGTAAGTTTATTAGTATTAGTGTTCGTCACTGTCTCAGACGCGGTAGCTATTCCAGTAACATGTCCGTAGGTATCTAACGTAATATCTTGAATGTATGTTCTACCGCTGTTATTTACAGATCCTTGACTTGAAGTATCTGAGTGACTAACAGTCATTCTATCATTAGTAGCATCAGAAGCAAGAGTAATACCTCCTCCTGCTCTAATATAGAAAATATCATTATTATTATCTGCAGTAATAATATCTAAATCGCTGCCGTTAGCTGCTTCCGGTATAATTCTTTTAAATATATTCTGTGAAGAACCTCTATCCGTATTAGTAAAAGTAAGCTGATCATCAGCTGTCTTTTCCACTTCCATCCCCGTTCCTTGCTCAAAATGCAAGGTGTCACCAGAAGTTATAGTGCCAGATTCGGTTCCATTACCTTCTAAAAACGTCCATGAAACATAATTGTCATATAGACCTAGGGCAGGAATCGTAACTGTTTTTGTATTAACACCTGTAACATGTCCTCTTGCATTTGAAGTGAGACTGTCAATAGCTGTAAATGTACCTCCAAATGCAGGAGCACTTGTATTTGTTGTATTAGTTCTAGTTATAGTATTATGATCGATAGTTATACTTTGATTACTACTTTGGTTAGTTGTAAATGTATTATCAGCCTGATTAATATGTAAATCATCACCTACATCTATCGTAATAGTAGCATCGCCAATATCAGTTATTGTGCCTGATACAATATCAGTAATATGACCATAGGTATCCAAAGAGATATCTTGAATAAAGGTATTGCCGGAGTTATTAACAGATCCTTGAGAAGATGTATCTGTGTGAGCAAATTGCCCTGTAGAGCTGTTATAATTTAAACCTCCACCTGCATTTAACCAACCAGCGGTTGCTACTCTAGAATATACCGGATCATTACCTTCACCAATCTGCCAGTAGTCGTTAGCTTCATTCCATCTTAATTGTACGTTAGTACTAGTACCTCTTTCAATCTCAATACCACCATTTTGACTTGGTGCGCCAGTCGTATCAGAGTTAAGTAAGATGATATTATCAGCAATTGTTACTGTTTCTGTATTAACCGTAGTAGTAGTGCCAGACACTGTTAGATTTCCATCAATAACAGTATTACCAGTAACATCTAGGTTACGACCTACAAATAAATCTTGACCAGTGGTAAGGTCTGTAGTTACAATAACACTATTTGGTAATCCTACTGTAGCTGAAGATCCTTCACCTGGAGTATGACTTACTTCTATTTCATTAGCAGTACCTGAAATACCTGACATATAATTACCGGTAGTTTCAGTGCCTAAAATTACACCATTGTTTTTAATAATAACAGCTCCGTTAGTTACAGAGAAGTTATCTGTACTAAATGAAGCTACACCTTTGTTAGAGCTCGTTGCAAGTTCTGCTGATATAGTTACTTTATTATCAGTTACTACAGCGTTAATACCTTCACCTTCAGAGAATGTAAGAGTTTCATTTAAAAGATCAACTTCATCGGTATCAAGATTATCATCGCCTATAGTAAGAGTAGTAGCAATGCTAACTGGAGTCACGTTAGTAAGTCTACCTTTACCATCTACTGTAAATGATGGAATAGAAGTTGTTGATCCATATGAACCAGCAGTTACTGTTGTATCATCTAATACAAAATCAAGGGTGCCATCTCCGTCCTCATATGTTACAGTAATATCGGTTTCTGTATTACCAGTAACCATTGCACCAACCATATCTTGAATAGCTTCATCGCTAATAGAAATAGTTGATCCAATACTAAAATCTGTTGTATCTAAATTCGCGTAAGTAACTAATTGACTTGGAGTTGCCGCGTTGTTATAAGACGCTTCCCAATAGTCGTTATTTTCATTCCATTGCATTACGGCACTATCTTGTGTACCTCTATCAATGGAAATACCAGCATTTAAAGAGGGTGCGCCGCTAACTCC
>Ga0181400_1000235_pt1 | contig 23393 bp, 45 predicted proteins | sample 23SPOviralmetaG_FD_130129 | JGI IMG/M metagenome (GOLD analysis project Ga0181400, IMG submission 130129) | Marine viral communities from the oligotrophic San Pedro Time Series (SPOT) site, San Pedro Channel, CA, USA - 23 SPOT_SRF_2011-06-22 | ecosystem: Environmental > Aquatic > Marine > Strait...
ATTGCAAAAAAGTGAAATTTTTAAATTAAGTTTTTAATCTTTTCCTAAGTTCTTGATATTCAATAAAATAAAAGAGTGTACTTTTGTTGTGCTTTATGATATAATATATACATAATCAAGATAACAACAAAAAGAAAAAACAATGAAATACGAATTGACAACAAATAAAAAAGGCGACTTAAGCCAAATCAGAGCACTAAAAGATTTTTCTGATGTAAAAAAAGGTGACTTAGGCGGTTTTATTGAATCAGAATCTAACTTGAGCCAAGAAGGTGATTGTTGGGTTGCTGGAAATGCTAAAGTTTATGGAGATGCTCAAGTTTTCGATGATGCTAGAATTTTTGAATATGCTAGAGTTTATGGAAATGCTAGAGTTTATGGACATGCTGTAGTTTATGGAAATGCAAAAGTTTATGGAGATGCTCAAGTTTTCGATGATGCTAGAGTTTATGGATATGCTAGAGTTTATGGAAATGCTAGAGTTTATGGACATGCTGTAGTTTATGGAAATGCAAAAGTTTATGGAGATGCTTGGGTATATGGATATTCTCAAGTTTTTGCACATTCTCAAGTTTTTGCACATTCTCAAGTTTTTGGAAATGCCAAAGTTGCTGGAAGTTCTCAAGTTTTTGAAGATGCTGAAGTTTTTGGAGATGCTGAAGTTTATGGATATGCTGAAGTTTCTAAATAATCAAGCGAACAACAAAATATGAAAACTAAAAATTATAAAATTTCTTCAAACGCTAAAGCTGCTTTTGCCAGTTTAATTATTCATGGTCGTTTAACTAGAACGCAATTAACAAATGTCATATTAGATCTGCCTATAAACAGACCTTATGACAAACAACATAGAGGATATTATTCTGTATGGTTCTCTTATCAGCTCCATAAAAAAAGAATGGTATCTGTCCGTAAAGGCAGAAATACTTTTTATTATCTTACTCAACTTGGATATCAATATGCAAAAGAAATGATTAGTAAATAGTAAATAATTAAAACTTTTCTGAAAAATCTTTTGGTTCGTCAAATATAAATTCTTTTAATGACCCTCTAAATTTAAGAGATTTTCTTGAAGAATTTAATCCGACAAATAATAAAGTTAAATATATAATCCAAGTAATACTACCTAATAAAAATATCAACATCTAACTATTTATAAAACTATGACTTACGAATACAATTGTAAAAAATGCAAAACTACTTGGGAAGAAGGTTGGCCAATGGACAAACGTGATACTCCAACCGAAATACCTTGCCCTCATTGTAACGCTGAAGGAAGTGTAACTCGACTTATTTCACCGACTAAGATGTCTTATCAAGGAAGACATGGTGTCCAGAAATTAGCAGGAGATGGTTGGAATGATGTACTAAAAAAGATAAAAACAAATGCCGGACCAAAATCAACAATTGAAACTCGTTAGAGCAAAATTATTGCCTCTAGTTAAATCTGCGTATAAGGTAGAACCATATAGTTTTGCTATGCATAAACAATATGCGATTAAGAAATTAATTGAAGAATGTGAAGAAGTCGTTAATTGTGAAACGCGAAATGAATTAATTGAAGAATTAGGAGATTTGCAAGAAGTAATAAATGTGGTTGCTAGTTTAAATTCAATACCGCTGAAAATGATCGAAGAAAAAAGATTGAATAAATTAGAAAAATTCGGTGGTTTCGATCAATTAATAGTAATGCCAAAAACTAATGACTGTTAAACATATATCTAATTTTGCCGAAAAGATGTGGGAAGGTATTCTTCTATATAATAAAACATTAAAATCACATAATACATTTACTAAAACAATAAAAAAATTATCAATACGAAAAATATGAAAGATGTTATATTATTAGATTGCGACGGAGTTTTGCTAAGTTGGGAGAAAGGTTTTCGTAGATGGATGTATAATAGAGGATATAGACTTTTAAATCCTCAAGAGTATTGCATTGAAAACAGATATAATCTTGACACTAAAAAGGCAGCAGATTTAGTATCTTATTTTAATGAAAGTATTTATGCAGGTTTCTTAGAACCACAATTTAGTAATACTTATAAAAATCTCAATAATTTAAAAACAAAATTCCCTTTTTTCAAATTCGTAGTAGTAACATGTTTTGGAGGTTGTAATTTACTTTTACAAATGATGCGAAAAGAAAATTTAGTGCGAGATATATTTAAAGATATAGATTTTGACATACATTTTTTGGAACCTACTGATTCTAAATTACCAACATTTGAATGTTATCAAGATTCTGCAATTTGTGGTATTGATGATAATTCTACTTACATTAATGAATTAAATTTGTTAAATATTCCTTCGTTTTTAGTAGATCATGGATATTATAAAGAGTCTGATAAACAAACATTAGCAAATGATGGAACAATTACTACAAATTCTTTTACTGATTTTTGTAAAACAATTGAAAACATTTTTGAAAACATTAAATAAATTAAATTATGAAAGAATATTACAGTCAAATAACTGAACTAAATGATTCTAATTTTAAACCTATACCATATATATTGTATTGCGAAAATGAAAGTAACTGTCAAGAATCTTGCGAAATTTGTGTGACGGCCGATATGATTTGCAAAAATAAATGCGATTTATTAGATCTCTGTAAAAATAAAGAATATTCTTGTAATAAGTCATATCGTGATTGCAAGGAATCTTTCGAGCAAGTTAGAAAAAATATTTTAAGTATGTTTAAAAAAATACCAGAAAATATTAATAATATGACTGAAAAAGAAAAAGCAGGTATTTTTGGATGCTCTATTACTGATTATGCGTGGACTAAAGGCGTTGAACAACAATTTTGGGAGCACGAAAATCATAAAGAATTTGTAGACGAACTTTCAAACTTTGGTAAATATCCAGGTTTTGAACTAGGAATTTTTAAATTAAATTGTGAGCCTTGCTTACTAACTGAATAAAATAACAAACAAAATAAAATTATGGACAGAGAAAGAGAAGAATTAAAAGACGAATTATTTGGCATTTGCAATCTACTTTATATTGCTAGAAATATTTCATTAAATGAAAAATTAGTAAAATCTTGTCTTGAAAAGATTGACGACATTATGTATAAAGCTGGCAGAGATTACAACCGCTTTGACAAAAATGAAACCCAAATGCAATTCGATTTTATGGAGGAGTTATGATTTCTATTGAACTAGCCACTGGTAAGAGAATCGAGTTATCTTTGGATGAGTTTGTAGAATTAAATGAAAAGCTAAGAAAGATGTCCCAGCGATCAGTTTTAGATGAAATTAAAACAAATTCTTGTGTAAAAACTCCAATTCAAATTATACAAAAACAAGATTGGCCGGCTGGAAGAAATATAAATGTCACTTGCTCAAACGAAACACATAACCAAGATTAACATGAAATTATCTGAAAAACTAGAAAAAGATGATGTCGCTGAATGGATATTGAAAGAAATAATTATTTTAGAAAATAAACTAAAAGAAAAATATGAAGAAGAAGATAGAACCAGTCAGGCCAAAGGTATTCTTATAAATCCATTTTTAATTGAAACAAAATTTGAAGAAGTTGTAGCCTTCCCTAAGAATTCAATAATTACCGTTTCTGCAAATATTAATGATATGGCAGATGTTTCAGTTGCAGATACTGAAGAAATGTTAGATTTCATGGATGCGTATTCTGAAGGCATTTTATTAGAAGATGAATTGTATTTAGACGATTTAATAAATGAAACCAAGCCACCATATAATTCTGAAGAAGATGACGACGAAGGAGAGAAGTGGAAAAATGAAAGTTAAACTTATATCTTTAACTAAACCTAGCCAAACTGATATAAAAACTGCAGAAGACTTAATTGTTTATTGCGCAAGAGTGTCAAATCCTAATAACCAGAAAAATTTAGAAACTGGTTCTAAATTATTAAAATTTCTTATAAAACATAAACACTGGAGCCCTTTAGAAATGGCATCAATGTGTGTAGAAATTAAGACTTCTAGGGCTATTGCAGCTCAAGTTTTAAGACATAGATCATTTTCTTTTCAAGAATTTTCGCAAAGATATTCTGAAACAAATAAACTAGAACCAGTTCAACTTAGAAAACAAGCCGAAAAGAATAGACAAAGTTCTTCAACAGAGTTTGACCCAATTTTAGACAACGAAAATGACTTACCTTTAGGAAAATACGCATCAGCTAAAATTGAAGAACATTTTAAATCTGGTCAAGCATTATATAAGGAATTATTAGAATCTGGTGTTGCAAAAGAATGTGCTAGAATGGTTCTACCTTTAACTACTGAAACCACTTTATATATGTCTGGAACAATTAGATCTTGGGTACATTATTTAGAAATCAGATGTGATGAAAATACGCAAAAAGAACATAGAGATATAGCAAACTCAATAAAAGATATTTTTAAAAAAGAGTTTCCTACTATAACTGAAGCGCTACAATTCTGAACGTTAATTAATATAAATACCTACTCGTCTACATACATGGTAATTTTTCCTGAGTTATAAAATATCAGCTTAGATACATCTGCACTACTCACAGAAATATTCCTTGAATACGATTGTTTCAAATTTATCGTGTTAAATAAACTCTATTTAATGCAGAAATTAATCTTAATCTTAAACACAATTACCAAAATATCTTTATGACAAAAAAATTATTTGACGAACAAGTTAGCAGAAAACCAGACTTATACCCATGGACTTCTCAATTTATAGATGCCATGCACGAAGGTCATTGGTCCGATAAAGAATTTACATTTAAATCTGATGTACAAGATTTTAAAGTAAAATTAAACGATCAAGAAAGAGAAATGGTGACTCGAGCATTATCTGCAATTGGGCAGATTGAAGTTGCAGTTAAAACATTTTGGGTAAAACTTGGAGACAATCTACCGCATCCTTCTATACAAGACATGGGAATAGTCATGGGTAACATTGAGGTTATTCATAATAATGCATATGAAAGACTTCTAGGCGAACTCGATTTAAATCATATATTTGAAGAAAATTTAAAGCTTGATTTTATTCAAGGAAGAGTTAAATATTTAAAGAAATATACGCACAAATTTCATTCTGATAATAAAAAACAATTCATTTATAGCTTAATACTTTTCACATTATTTGTAGAAAACGTTTCTTTGTTTTCTCAGTTTTATGTCATACTGTGGTTTGGCAGAAAAAATCTTCTTAAAGAAGTAAATCAGCAAGTGATGTATACTTTAAAAGAAGAAGATATTCACTCTAAAGCTGGAATGAAGTTGATTAATGAATTACGTAAAGAGTACCCAGAATTATTCGATAAAGAACTAGAAGATAGAATTATACAAGAATCTTTAGAAGCATTTAAAGCAGAAGAAAAGATTGTAGAATGGATGGTTAATGGTCGTAAAGGCGAAAAATTAAATTCACCACTTTTAAAAGAGTTTATTAAAAACAGAATAAATGAATCATTAGAAGGAATTGGTTATAATAAAGCTTTTGATGTTGACGAAGCAATATTAGAAAATACAGAATGGTTTAATGATGTTGCATATGGCGATAATTTAACTGATTTTTTCGATTCTCGGCCTGTAGAATATGCTAAGGCTAACCAAAGTTTTTCAACCGATTCCTTGTTTTAATATTATGAAGAGAAAATATGAAAGTTTTTACTGGTTAAATGAAGAGTCTGAAGTCTTTTTAAAAAAAGACGAAGGCTATTTACGGAAAGGAGTAGAACCTAAAGATAGAATAAGAGATATTGCTAATGCAGCAGAAAATATTTTAGGCATTAAAGGATTTGCTGATAAATTTTATGGTTATATGGAAAAAGGCTATTATTCGTTAGCTACTCCAGTTTGGTGTAATTTTGGAAACGAAAGAGGTTTGCCTGTTTCTTGTTTCAATTCACATATTCCAGATTCTATGTCTGGCATAATGAATAAGAACACGGAGGTCGCCATGATGACTAAATACGGCGGCGGAACATCTGGATATTTTGGCGATATTAGGCCTAGAGGTACTGATATCTCTAAGGGCGGAGAATCAACAGGTTCTGTTTCTTTTATGAAATTATTTGAGGTTACAACTTCTACAGTAAAGCAAGGTAATGCTAGAAGAGGATTTTTTGCTGCTTATTTACCCATTGACCATCCAGACTTCAGAGAATTTATAAAAATTCGTGATACAGGAAATTATATACAAGATATGGCTATAGGTGTTTGTATATCTGACGAATTTATGGAAAAATTATTGTCGGGAGATCAAGAATCGCGAGAGTTGTGGGCATTAGTAATTAAAAAGAAATATGAATCTGGTTTTCCTTATGTTTTCTTTTCTGGAAATGCTAATAAACAAAAACCTCAATGGTATAAAGACCAAAATTATGAAATAAAAAGTTCTAATCTTTGTTCCGAAATTTTTTTACCAAGCTCTGAAGATGAGTCTTTTGTCTGCGTTCTTAGCTCATTAAATCTTCTACATTGGGATGAAATGAAACAAACTGATGCAATAGAAACCTTGATTTATTTTTTAGATGCAGTAAATGAAGAATTTGTAAGAAAGACTGCAAATGATCCAGACATGAAAGCGCCTCATAAATTTGCAAAAAGACATAAAGCTTTAGGCGCAGGAGTATTAGGTTGGCATTCATATTTACAATCAAATATGATAGAATATGAATCTATGGAGGCTAAAATGTTGAATAACCAAATTTTTTCTGAAATAGATAAAAGAACAAAGAATGCAACCCAAGAACTTGCAAAACTTTTAGGAGAAAGTGAAGTCACAAAAGGATATGGCGTTAGAAATTCTACACGTCTAGCAATTGCTCCTACGAAATCTTCAAGTTTTATTTTAGGACAATCTTCGCCCAGTATTGAACCTTTGCATAAGAATTTTTTCGTTGATAAACTTGCAAAAATTATATCAACATATAAAAATCCTTATCTTAAAGAAATATTAGCAGAACGAGACAAAGATACTGCTAAAGTCTGGAAAAGTATTAGAGACAATGGTGGTTCTGTACAACACTTAGATTTTCTTGACGAAAAAGAAAAGAATGTATTTAAAACATTTGGGGAATTAAGTCAAAAAGAAGTTTTAATTCAGGCATCAAATAGGCAGAAATATATAGATCAAGGACAGTCTTTAAATTTTATGATTCCGCCTAATACTCCTGCAAAAGATGTTTCTAATCTTATGATTGACGCATGGAAAATGAACATTAAATCTTTGTATTATCAAAGAAGTGCAAATCCAGCACAAGAATTAAGCCGCTCAATACTTGAGTGCAAAAGTTGTGAAGGATAAAAAAGGCAAAAAATAAAAAAATAATTAATTAAGGCTCATAAGTCGTTAATACTTATGAGCTTTTTTATGTGTACAAATATACTAAAATATGATATAATACTTATATGATAGAAATTAATGATACAACAGGGTACACGAAGGTGAACGAAGACGTAGCAACACACGTCTTGATTAATCGCCCATTTGAGACGACTATGGTAGATGATGAATTACTAGGTAGATTGCTTCTTGAAGCTGAAATTACCAGTGAGATGAGAACGGCCGTTCAAATGATCGCTGAGGCGGATTACGATTATGGTAATTTCGCTGAGAATTTTTGGAACGCTTGGGGCATGGGCGTGCAGATTGTCCAAGAACTTGGTGACAGAATAATGGAAGAATCCAAGGGTAAGGTCAGCATTCCAGAAACCAGGTTTTTCTTCGTTAAGACGAAGGACGAATTTGGATCATTTTCAGGCGACACGTCTGGATGTCACTTTGAAGATTAATCAACTAGAAATATTATGAAATTTGAAAATATAAATGAAGCTCAAGAATCAGGACAAAGGCTAGGAAAAATATTCGGAAAAGGCTTAGGATTTATCATAGGTTTAGTCTTTGTGGCCTTAATATTAATTTTACCTATGTCTTTTTGGATGTCTTTTCAATTGTTAACTATTTTTGGAGTTCAATTTCCTGCGGTAGGAAGTGCCCTTTTCTTATTAGCCTATGTTTTATTGGCGCCAAAATCTATTAATGGTCTTTTATCACTCGTGTTTATCATCGGCCAACTTTATATTTGGTTTGTTTTATAATTTTTTATTTAACTTTCAAGTCAGATAACGAGCAGCAGAAACGATCAAATGAACGATTTAGAAGAGCAAGTTATGTATCAAGTTAGGGATCAAGTTTGGGAACAAGTTTGGAATCAAGTTAGGAGACAAGTTAGGGTTCAAGTTAGGAGTCAAGTTACTGATCAAGCTTTGTCCCAAGTTGGCGATCAAGTTAGGGCTCAAGTTTGGAATCAAGTTAGGGGTCAAGCAGAAGAGACTATTAAATGAAGAATTTAGAAAATATAGTTATAGTTAGGGAACAAGTTAGCGATCAAGTTTGGGATCAAGTTATCAATCAAGTTGATGCTCAAGTTAGGGATCAAGTTTGGTATCAAGTTATCAATCAAGTTGATGCTCAAGTTAGGGATCAAGTTTGGTTTCGAGTTAAGAATCAAGTTTGGAACCAAGCAGCAGAAAATATTAAATGAAGAATTTAGAAAATATAATTAGCGATCAAGTCGGTAACCAAATTAGGGTTCAAGTTTGGAATCAAGTCGACAACCAAGTTTGGAAACAAGTTAGGGAACAAGTTAGGTATCAAGTTAGCGATCAAGTCTGTAACCAAATTAGGGTCCAAGTTTGGGAACAAGTTTGGGATCAAGCAGCAGAAACGATCAAATGAAGAATTTAGAAAATATAATTAGCGATCAAGTCGGTAACCAAATTAGGGTCCAAGTTTGGAAACAAGTCGGCAACCAAGTTGGGAATCAAGTTAGGGAACAAGTTAGGTATCAAGTTAGCGATCAAGTCTGTAACCAAATTAGGGTCCAAGTTTGGGAACAAGTTAGGGTCCAAGTTTGGGAACAAGTTAGGGATCAAGTTTGGGATCAAGCAGAAGAAACTATTAAATGAAGGATGTAGAAAATATAGTTTGGTATCAAGTTAGGGACCAAGTTAGGAGTCAAGTTAAGGTTCAAGTTAGGGATCAAGTTTTGTCCCAAGTTGGCGATCAAGTTAGGGCTCAAGTTATGGTTCAAGTTAGGGATCAAGCAACAGAAACTATTAAATAAAATGAAAGGCAATATACCATGAAAAAATTTATACTTCTTTTAACTATTCTAAATTTTGGATTTTCTGAAGAATACATTCCACGCTTCCCTGAAGATGTGACAATGTCTAAAGAGGATATAATTGTTGCAAACACTATATTAGGAGAAGCGAGAGGCGAAGGTTATTATGGAATGTCAATAGTCGCAGATGTTATTTACGAAAGAGTAAAATTAAAAAGATGGAAAAATGCTGCAGCAGCCTGTTTAGCTGAAAATCAATTTTCTGCATCAAATTATAAACATGGACGTTCTGATAGAAGATGGTTTGAAGCATTAGCTCTAGCAAAAAAAGTAAATAGAGGTGAAGATATTATACGTATGTTTAAATTTACTCAATTCAGAGCTTGGAAGATTTCTGAAGTACCACCTTACGCTATAAATATAAAATATTATAAAAATCACGTCTTTTTTAATGAAAAAAGAGATTTCAACAGCTAATAAAAAGGAAAAAAAAATGAAAATAGAAATAAACACCGAAGATCTAATCTATAAAAATAAAATGTTTATACAAGAGCTACAAAGAGTGCAAGACTCATATTACGATAATCTTCTTCAACAGCTGAAAGCATTAGATGAAACTTTTTATGAAAAAGAAAATAAAGATTTCTTATTTGATTACATTTTTAATGAAACTTCGTCTGAAATGAGTTTTGACGAATTTCTTCTTGAATTCACTACATGAAAACATTAATAATTCCAGACATTCACCAAGATATAACATGGGCTAATTCCATATTAGAGAAAGAAACCTATAATAATGTTATTTTTTTAGGTGATTATTTTGATACTCACAACAAAAATAAAAATATTTATGGAGTCAGTGAGACAGCTGAATGGATAATTGACAGAATGGAAAATAACCCAAATGACGTTTTCCTTTTGGGCAATCATGATGTTCAATATTATGAAACTTCTATTTTATTCAGATTAAATTCTAATTATCGCTGTTCTGGTTTTAGTAAAAATAACGCAAATAAAATTAAAGATTCTTTCGCTTTATCTTATTGGAAAAAATGTAAGCCATTTCACATTCTTGGTGATTTATTAATTAGTCATGCAGGTATACAAGAGCACCTTTTGAAATATACAAAAGATAATGAAATAAAGACTTCATTAGAATTATTATATAATGAAGCTGAAACTGTTTTAGAACATTTGCCATTTTCCGATTCTATTATATACGGATGTGGATATACTAGAGGTGGTATGCTGCCAAATGGTGGTCTCACTTGGTGCGATTTTCACCATGAATTTAAACCTTTAGAAGATAAAAAATATAGGCAAATTGTAGGACATACTGGATATGATAATTATGTACGTGAACTTGATAACAATTTCTGTATAGATGGAAATCAAACAACATATGCGAAATACGATAATGAAACAAACCAACTAACATTTCATTCTACTAAACCTAATTTTACTGTAATAAGTTTAGAAGATAAATAAAAATTATGGAATTTAACGATTTTGGATTTACTAGCGTAAACGAAGAGGAATTAGAAGTGGTGCGAAAAGCGTCAGTTTCTATTGACAAGGCCCAAAAATTATATGATGCCGTTTTACCCTTGTTGGAAAATCTTAAAGATAGCCCAGAAAGAGATTATATTTATTGGCCATCTAGGACTGCTAAAATTGAAGAATTTACATTACACTTAAAAAATATATTGAAAGGATAAAAAAAAATGGAATATGTAATTGGTGCGCTTGTGGTAATAATTATTGCCGTCTATGTTGCTAAAAAAATTAAAAAAAATGATCCAGACGGATTGGGTTCTAAAATAGATGATATCGAGGATGTGATTGAGGAAAAAATAGATTCTGCAATTGACGAAGTAAAAGAAAAATTAAAATAATTTATTTTATTATTTAGTATTAGCCGCCTGCAAATACGTTTGGTGACCCTTGTGTCATAGCCCCAATATCTACGGCATCACCTACCCTTGCAACGGCTAATCCATTTACAAAAACACTTGAAGACCCCTCTGTAATAACTGCTACGTGAGAAACACATCCTGCTCCGCCAGGTTCTAAGTGGATTGGTGTTGGATCACCTATTCTTGCTACGGCTAATCCATTTACGAAAACATTCGGAGAACCAGACTCGATTATTGTAGTAGAATCGCATCCGTGTCCTGTAGTTAAAGAATCACCTACTCGACTAATTGCTGGCATATAATTTTTATTTATAAAAAAGTTAAATTTTTAAAGGTTTTTATAAATGTTTTTATAAGTTATTGAATATCAATACAGTATAGTTGTGTACTTTTGTAGTTACATATGATATAATATATACATAATCAAGATAACAACTAACAACAAGGAAAACAATGAAATACGAATTGACAGCAATTAAAAGAGCACACTTAAGTCAAATTAGAGCACTTAAAGATTTTGATAATGTAAAAAAAGGTGACTTAGGCGGTTTCATTGAATCAGAATCTAACTTGAGCCAAGAAGACGATTGTTGGGTTTCTGATAATGCATATGTTGCTGGAGAAGCCATAGTTTTTGGAAACGCTAAAGTTTCTGGAAATGCTAAAGTTGCTGGAGAAGCCATAGTTTTTGGAAACGCTAAAGTTTCTGGAAAAGCTGAAGTTTCTGAATATGCAGCAGTTTCTGGAAAAGCTGAAGTTTCTGGAAAAGCTGAAGTTTCTGAATATGCAATAGTTTCTGGAAACGCTAAAGTTACTGGATATGCTGAAGTTTTTGGAAATTCTCAAGTTACTGGATATGCTGAAGTTTATGGAAATGCTAAAGTTTCTGAATATGCAGTAGTTTATGATAATGCTAAAGTTGCTGGAAATGCTCAAGTTGTTGGAACTGCTAAAGTTTCTGATAATGCTGAAGTTTTTGAATAATCAAGATAACAACAAAAATAAAGACTATGATAAACATGACGTCAAAACAAAAAGAATCTTATATTCGCAAGCTTATGAGAAAAAGACATCCACAAAAACGTGGGCCAAAACCTAAGAAAAATGTCGAAGAACAAGAAGAACACAAATTTGCACCTACTGCACCAAATGATTACGATATTGCAGAAGAAGTTGAATTAATGACAAACAAGTATAAAGGATAAGTGAAAAAATTAATTGATACATTATATCATTTCGATTCAAAAGACAAATTACGAATCTGGAAAATGTTTGTAGAAGGTAATGCTTACTTCACTGAATCAGGTTTAGAGGATGGAAAGAAAGTTATTTCTGAAAAGAAAGAAGTGTTTGGCAAAAATACAGGAAAAAAGAACGAAACTTCTGACCAGGAGCAGGCAATATCTGAGGCAGAATCTCAAGTAAGAAAGAAACTTAAAACTAAATATTATAGAACTAAAGAATCCGCTAAAAATGCTGAAGGATTCTTTAAGGTAATGCTCGCAGATAAGTGGGAGTCAAGGAAAGAAAAGCTCGAATATCCTGCAATCGTTCAACCAAAATTAGATGGCATCAGATGTGTTATTACTAAAGATGGGGCAAGAACAAGAGGAAATACACCAATTAATGTTATTCCTCATATTCTAAACGAGCTACAACCTTTCTTTGAACTATACCCAAATGTTATTCTTGATGGTGAGTTATATAATCACGATTTAAAAGACGATTTTCAAAAGCTAATTTCAGTTGTTCGTAAAGATAAAACTACACCTGAGAATTTAGCAGAGTCTAAAAAATATATGCAATATCATATTTACGATTGTCCTATTATTGGAGATTTAAATGAGTCTGCTGATTATACTCAACGAATTGATACATTATATGGAAGTATAATCAATAAAGCAGAATACATTAAATTAATTGTGGGTTTTCCTGCATTAGAAGAATGCGATGTCGATAGATTTCATTCTGACTTTTTGTCACAAGGTTATGAAGGCTCAATTGTTCGAGTCAACGGTCCTTATGAAAACAAAAGGAGCAAAGGTCTTTTAAAAAGGAAAGATTTTATAGACGAAGAAGCGAAGGTTATAAAGATAGAAGAAGGTAAAGGCAACTGGGCAGGATATGCTAAAGTTTTTACACTTGAGTTAAATGGAAAACAATTTCACTCAGGAGTAAGAGGGTCGCAAGAATACTTAAAAGAGGTATTAGAGAATAAACAAGATTATATTGAAAAATCTGCAACACTTCGATACTTTAGATTAACTGATGATGACATTCCTTATTTGCCAGTAATTGTTAATTTAAGTCGTGAAGATTATGAATAAAACTTGTTTACATTTTAGAAAAACTGTGATATAATTATATCTTAATAAAATAATAAAAGGTAAAAAAAATGGGAAAATCAAGAGCATTTGATCGCTACGGAAAAGTTGTAGCACATGATAAAAAATACACAGGCGAAGAACCTGTTTGGGATGATGTTAACAGACTCGATGTCATGACGTTTATGAAACGTAGAAGTTCAATGTTGAATTTTTACAATTATTATTTAACTGCAAAAGATCTGAAACCATCTACGCTTTTGTGGATGAAAAATAACGGATATTCAAGTAAAGACATTAAAGCAGTAAGATCTGCTCCAGATACATCGCCTAGTCCGACAATTCATAAGTTATGCAGAGCAATGAATCTAGGTATGTTACCAACTCATACAGAGGCGTCTAAATATTATGAATCAATGGATGGTTTAGCATCTGACACTCAACATAATGATGAAAAATTAGTAAAAGACGAACTGTCTAAAATAATTACATCTTCAATTCCAGATGCTACACCAGTAATGATCGTATCTAAAGAAAAACAACTTTCTCCGCAAGAAAGAATGTTTAATAAAATAAACGCAGAGGTTATTTCACAGTTGGATTATTTGTTAGATGATGTATTTGCATCTTCTGCTAATAGGGTAAAAACTGATTTTTCTTTATTTAAAGCATTGAAAGAATTCCAAGTTCCAGCAGCAGGATTAAAATTCATTTCAGAATGGATTAATAGACATAAATCTGAAATGAATAAGGCACTTGATAAATCTTGCGATCAAATGATTGAAGGTTATTCTTACTTGAAAACTCCTGGTTTAAAATGCAGAATTAAAATACTTGAGAATTTGTTAGGTGAATTGGAGAAATATAAAGCGGGAATTAAAAAGGCTAAAGTTCCTAGAAAGAAAAAAGTTCCTAGCTTAGATAAACAAGTTGCAAGAATTAAATACGAGAAATCCAATGACGAGTTTGCAATATCTAGCATTTCTCCAATTAATATGCTTGGAACTAATGTTCTCATTACATTCAACACGAAATATCGCATGTTAGCCGTTTATTACACTCCTGGCGGATTATCAGTTAAAGGAACAACAATACAAGATTTTTCTGAAAATAGTTTCCAGTTAAAGTTGAGAAAACCCGAAGAAACCTTGACAAAGATCGTCAAAGCCAGAACGGCAAAGGCAATAAATAAGTTGCTAGATACTGTAAAAACTAAAAGAGGCAAAGTTAACGGTCGCATAAATGAAACCACAATTCTATTAAAAACACTATGAAAACAAACATAAACGACGAAGTTAAACTTGCAATTACACAAAGAGATCTTTTCCTAAAAACGGAAAATTATGTAAGAAAAGATAATATGACGTATGTAGAAGCATTAGTAGAAATATGTAAAGAGCATGATATTGATCCCGAAGACTTGAGTTCATTTTTATCTGGTTCTTTAAAAGAAAAATTACAGTCAGAGGCCATTGATAGAAATATCATTAAGTCAAATACTGCAAAATTATTTTAATGAAAGGATTTGAGACTTTTAAAATTTATCAGTCTTTAAAACTTCATTTTACTAATTATGAATATAATTCATTTAATTATAATTTTAAAACTAATGTAAATTTGTCGACATTTGAAAAAAGAAAGGATAAATATTATTTTCAAAAGTGGGAAAATGAAATAAAAAACCGAGAAGTAATAATTTCTTTTCTTGTTTCAAATTTTCTGGAAGGTAAAATGTATATAATTGATTTTAGTCGCGAAGTACACAAAGGTAGAGTTGCACGCCTTGAGTCTTTGACTTATAATTTTGAAAAAGAATTAAAATTAGTTGCAGAATCTGGAATAAGTTTTGATAATGCTTGTATTACTTTTTCGGAAAATTCATTTTTAAATCGTTTAATGAGAAATGAAATTAGTTTTGAAACTTTTGCTTTGCTGAATATTATGTTAGGTTTTACTAATACTTTAAAATCACTCTCCGACCCTTTAGAGGTTTATGGTGATTGGATTCTTAGAATTGAAAAATACCAAATGTTTTTACGTATTCCAAAAGAAAAGAAAAAGAAACTGAAAAAAATAATTTTAAACGCCTGGAAGAAATAAATCTAGTCTTTACTTTATGTCAAAAATATGATATAATTAATGTATATTAAAAAATAAAATAAAAAAATATGAATATTGTAACAATTAAAGATTGCTTGAGACAGCTACCCGAACAGGAATGTATTAATGCTTTAGCTAATACACCACAAATGTTATTAGAAGAAGAAGCCGAAAGTATGGTTGATGCTCTTTATTCTGCGTTCAATTGGAAACAATCATCGCAAGGAGAAGAATACTGGGCGATCATCGCAGAAAGATACGAATAAAATGGATCGTAAAGAAACATTAATGTCGATCATTAAAGTAATAAAAGAAAATATTAACTGGGAAGATCAAACCATCACACTTCGTGGTCAAATTATCGACATTATTTTAAATGAGCTTACACTCAATTTAGAAGAAATAATTAGCGATGAAATTGAAGACGTGAGCAATATCATTCAAGTAAGTAGAGAAACATTCATTAAAGGATAAATATGTTAAAAATAACGCTCAGTAATAACTACGGAGAACTGAAAAAACAGGCTAAACATTTTCTTCATATCGCCACAGAAATAATGAAGGCGAATGAAATTCAACGGAGAACATTAGAAAAGTTTCCAGAAAAAGAAGTAAAGAAATTTATTTCTGAGGTAGAAAAAGAAGTAATGGAAGAACTAGGCGAACCTATGGAAGAATCTACGTCAAAAGAGAAAGACATGATTTATGTAGATATGCCAAAAGTCGAAGTCTAAAATCCTATAAATATTTTTCAAAATGAATTGACAAAGCGATCATTTTGAAATATAATAATACACTAAAATACAAAAATAATATAAAATAATATGTCGTTTACAAAACTAAAAAAGAATCGTAATAAATCAATGGATAAACTCCGTTCCGCAGTTGAAAGTACTAAAACTGGCCGAACTACTTATGAAGATGAAAAGGAGTGGAAGCCTACTGTAGATAAAGCAGGAAATGGATATGCCGTTATCCGTTTTTTGCCTTCTGGTGAGTCTGCACTCCCTTGGGTAAGATATTGGGATCATGGTTTCAAAGGGAATACTGGTAAATGGTATTTTGAGAAGTCATTGACTACCATTAATCAGCCTGACCCAGTCGGAGAAGAAAATCAAAGATTGTGGAATACCGGAGTTGAAGAAGATAAAGACACTGCACGTTTAAGAAAACGCAGATTGCATTATGTTTCTAACATTATTGTTATTGCCGACTCTGCTAATCCAGAAAACGAAGGAAAGATTTTTAAATACCAATATGGTAAAAAGATCTTTGACAAGATAACTGAGGCGATGGAGCCTGAGTTTGAAGATGAAACACCTGTAAACCCCTTTGATTTTTGGGAAGGTGCTAACTTCAAACTTAAGATTAGACAAGTTGCAGGATATCGTAATTATGATGCATCTTCTTTTGATAACCCATCTGCATTATTCGGAGGCGATGATGCTAAACTCGAAGAAGTATACAATCAAATGCATGATTTGTCTGATTATACAGACCCATCTTCATTTAAGAGCTATGCCGAATTACAGAAGAAGTTCAAAAGTGTTATTGGAGACAATTCAGTAGTCGATGAACCTGTTGTAGAATCTTCTATGGCTGCTGCACCAACTGTGAAGATTGAAGAAGATGATGATGATGTGCCAATGAGTTACGATTCGGATGATAAAGACGAAAATCTTACTGGCTATTTTGCTAAATTAGCAGAAGAAGATTAATTCGTAAATTAAATAAAACTAATAAAAAAGGGACACTTTCGGGTGTCCCTTTTTTTTAACCGTGTGCTGGTAATGATTACCATCCTGGTGTTGGCTCAATATTAAATAAAATTCCACTTCTTTCGGGTTGAGATTTAGACGTATTATTAGTAACAGAATTTGATGTACTAGTAGGAGCATTTATGACTGCCCCACCTCCGTTAGTACCACCATTAGTTGATAACATAGTTTCTCGTTGCATCCTAGCATCATTCAGTTCTTTCTGTAATCTCGCTAATTTGTTTTTGTCCATGGTTCTCTGCATGTCTCCTTCCATCCAATGATCAGTATTAACATCCTTTTGTTGTTTAATAACCGCTTTTCGTAAATCTTTTATTTTGTCGTCAGCGTCTGCTAATTTTTCTGCTAATTTTTCTGCATCTGTCTTTTCTTCTTTTTTCCCAAAAAAAGGAATTCCGTCAGTAATTTTGTCTAATACGCCGCCAATACTTTTTTTGATATTTTCAAAAGAAAATAATTCTTTTATAAACGTAATTATTTGTTCTATCTTTTCGCTAATAAATTTGCTTAATTTAAACGGTTCCTTTTTTTCGCCGTCAGCGTCCTTATCAAAACCAAATAATCCTCTTACAAAGTTAATTGCTAGATTAAGAGGTGCGTTTAATATATCAATTAATTTTTCTAAACCTTCACCAAATGTTTTAGGAAAAGTAAATAAATCTTTTAAAAAATCTACTGCAGAAGAAAATCCATTGAATATAAAATCTATACCTTTTGTAAATATTTCTTGAAAAGAAAATCCTTTTAATAATTCAGATGCCTTATCAAAACCTAATTTACCTAAAATCCATGCAGTAGCATCTTTTATTAAATCTAAAGGACCGAATATTAAACCATTAACGAATCCGGTTATTGCACCTTTAATGCCGCCAATAATACCTTCTTCTTTAAAACCTTTAATTGCGCCTTTAACTGTATCAATTACTGCAAGAATTGGAGCTAAAAAAGGGACAAATCTACCAACTAATTTTCCAATGCGAGAAAATACTTTAAAGATACTACCAAATCCTTTTAGTAAACCGCCTCCGCCTCCGCCTCCGCCGATCTTTAATATTTTTAAAAGAGATGTTACTGCTTTGCTATTTTTAAATTTAGTAGTAATATCTCCAATTTCACTAAATATACTTTTAATTTCACTAAATAATTCTTTAGCCAAAGTTCCCATATTTGAAAATATAGATTTAGCCCTAGTGAAAACTTTTATTAAAAACTTACCTGATTTGCCAGTTTTTAGTTTAGCAATAACTTTTTGAATTTTACCAAATATAGATTTAGCAAAATCCGCAATGTTAGTAAATATAGATTTAGCTTTATCGAAAATCTTTACTAAATTTTTAACTAATTTAGATTTGGCGAATCTATTTTTGATGTTTTCTACAATTTTCGTAATACCGCCTAAAAGCTTGCCTTTAAATAATATTTTGTCAAGCTTTTTTATTGACATAAAAAGGCCTGTTACAAATCCTGCGCCTAATGCCGTAACTCCTACTAAAATTCCTCCTGTAATTAATGCTATTAATTTTAAAAAACCTCCCTTAGATGAACCTATTTCGTTAAATGATTCCTTTAATTCGCCCAAAGCATCTAGTAAAGAATCGTTTCGTTTTTCTTCACTTTTAGCCTCTTCTCTGGTTTCTTCTTTTTGTTTTACGCCTTCAATCGCGCTTTGTTTAACAAAATAATCTGATAAGACTTGAAAACGATTCGATAAGCTAGTAATTTGATTTTCAAAAATATTACCATTTATAATCGTTTCTTCTGTCTGTTTATCTACTTTAGCTAATAGATCTTGGACTGGTAAATTATTGTTGTTGCCTAATTCTTTCATTTTCTTCTTTTATGTGATTAGTTAATAACGTTACGTATATTTGCCTTTCCCACGGTACCATTTCGTTTAATTCAGTTAAACTATACTGATGGTGTTGCATCATATTAAAATTAACAGTGAAATGATTTTCTAACGACTCATGTGAAAGGCCTACATGAAAAAATTATGTAAACCTTCTATTACTTTCGTATTTTTATGTTGGCATTTTGGACAAACAAAATTAACGGTATGTCTTAATTTAGGTTGGTTTTCTATATAAAGCTGAAAGGATTCTAAATGTGAATGAGACAATCCTTCTACGAACTCTGACAGTTCTTCAACTGTAGAATCTGCAGCAGCATAAACATTTTCTTCGTCGTAGATGTAATCAATCATAGTAACGATCGCGCCAATTAAATCTAAACTGTCTAGTTTCAATGAATCTTGGATAGATATATTTTTTAGTTTGATTCCTACTTTATCGCTGAGTTGAATTTTGTCTGAGATTTCTGTTTCTGGAAATTTTACTGCAACTTCTCCCAAATTTATATTTAAGTTAACGGGATGTCCGCAACTCTCGCATTTTATTGCAACTTCAGCATTTTCTCCTACTGACTTCGCCCTTAATTGTATGAAAATATATTCTAAGTCATATATCGCAAGTTTTTCTGGATCAACTGTTCCAAATGTGCAAGAGCTAATAACGCTTTTTATATTGTTTACTATTTCAGTAGGGTTTTCAGATTCTTGTGCTAATAACAGAATTTTTTCTTCTTTTACTAAAAAAGGTCTAAATTTGACTTCTTCTTTAGTAGAAGGTAATGTTAATGTATATATCGGTGTGTCTAGTTTTGGTAGTTTCATAATATATTGATTTATTCAGAAATTTGTATGTCTATGTCAGTATGAGCCATTTCAACTGACACTCTGATGTAATCGTCGTTAGTTCCATTTGATAATTCTATTGCGTTAACATTTAAAGGAAAGGCTTCTTGTAATACTACATTATAAATTGGTTTATTTTGCAAATTTAATATCTCTATTGAAACAGGAACTGCATAACTGCTTTTATATTTTACTACTTGACTTCTTGGATTTACTATAAAATCTACCCAATTTTGAAACAATTTTTTATAAAACATATCGCTAGTACATATGAATGTTAATGTAACATTGTCAACAGTATAACCGTAAGGAACCAATTCTGGCCTACGAAACGCAACATTTCTTTCTGATGTCAATATTTGTTTCCCTGGTATAGATGCAGATTCGCATAAAAACTCATGGTCTCTGCCAGAATCATTGATTTTAGTAACACTAGTTGGAGCTTGGAATCTTACGCGAAATCTATTATTTCTAGCAATTCCTCCGTGTGCTGATATTGCGGCTTTAATTCTGTCAATATCACCGCCAAAACCTTGCCCTGTTACCTCGCCTAAAAATCCGTCTAAACCTCCGTCTATCAGCGAAGTTATGGCTCTAGTAGGATCGTCTATCAGTTGGTCTATATTATCGGCAATAGTTATTGCCTTTTTGAAAGGATTTAAATTAAATAAGCTCATAATACTATATCATTTTGAGTGAGTCTTTCCAAACTGTTTTTCTATTACTTTTTGCAAAGTTTTCAGTTGGAAGAAATGTGGCGATTTCCCAGTATTCTGCAGGAATCTCCATTATATTTGATCTAATATTTGAAAATAAATATCGTTTAAATGTCGGTTTAAAGGCTGCATGCTTAGAAGAACCTTTTAATAGATCATAAGACATTTGAAGTTTAGTATATTTATCGTATGCCTTATTGTTTTTAAATTCTAATAATGCGCTAAAGAATTTTGCTCGATATAAAATTGGCAAATAATGTAAATTTAAACCGAATACTGATTTACTATCAACTGGTTCTAAAAATAACATTAGAGGAAATTTATCGTAATATGGCAATGTTTTCTTATGTTTAGGATCGTAGATGTAATGATATAAACGGCCAGTTCTAAAAGTAGTTCTGTTTTCTAAAGCGGAATCCTTAATTAATTTGTTCCGAGCAGGCGCCATAAGACCTTTCATTTCCGATTGGTACCACTTAATTGCCTTCATGGAAAACTTTTTACGTAAACTAGAATTTGCGTAATTGACCTTTTGTTTTTGAAAGAATGAATCTTTAGCCATAATTCTATTTATAAAAAAGTTAAATTTTTAAAGGTTTTTATAAATGTTTTCTTAAGTTATTGAATATCAATACAGTATAGTAGTGTACTTTTACTATTATTTATGATATAATATATACATAATCAAGATAACAACAAAAAAAATATGAAAACTAAAATTATTAGAATAACACTAGAAACAATCGTATGTGTCCTAGTTGGACTTGCATGGGGATATTGGATTTATATTGCAGCATGAACATATTCATATTAGATGAGCGTCCAGTTGAAGCAGCACAGATGCAGTGTGATAAACATGTAGTCAAGATGATACTTGAAAGTGCTCAAATGCTTTGCACTTCTCACAGATTTCTTGACGGTAAGATGGAAATCAGAAAGTCAAAAAACAATAGGAATATAAAAACCTGGGTTCTTACAGATGAGCGAGAAAATATCATGTACAAATCAGCTCACGTAAATCATCCCTGCACTATATGGACTCGAGCATGTGCCCATAACTATAATTGGTTGTTGAAACATTTCGATGCATTATGTTCAGAGTTTGTTTTTAGATTCGGAAAAAGACATAAATCTGATTCACTGTTGCAAATATTATCTAATATGCCAGAAAACATTTCTTACAACAATACAAATTCAGAATTTGCTGTTGCTATTTCTGAGGATATTTACCCAGGTATAAAAAATGAAAAAAGACCAATTCAATCCTACAGAAATTATTATGTAGAAAAGAATAAAAAACAGTTTGAAATGAAGTGGACTAAAAGACCAAAACCAGAATGGATGTTATAAAATGAAAATAGAATTAAATGATGAACACGTTGCAGTAATTAAAAAGGCTCTTGAATCTTTTTCAAGATTTAGAATGGGTCAATTTAAGTACGGAATTGAAGAGGCCATGATGGACAAAGAATGGAAAGATAATCGGCATGATGTTTTAGAGGAAACAGAAAAAAATCTTAAAGATCAATTTTTTCCAGAACTATCGAGCGGATCTCATTATGGTATTGGCCGAGACAAAGAAGGTGATATTGCTTATGAAATTCACGGTTTATTAAAATCTTATCAAATTTGTCAACAAAACGTAGAGCCGTTAGAAGAAGATGATTTGTTAAGAATGTATGATTCAACTGGCCCTTTGGAAATTTCTGGAGTTAAATTACCAGATATTTTAGAAGATTATAAGTATGCATATATTAAAGTACAAGATTCTGATATCATTGAAGCTTTTGAGGCAGAAGATTACAAAGAGATGTGGGAGCTAATACAAGAGGCCAATTTTCCTCATTCTGCTAAAGCTAAAGTGATCAAAGACGAAGACGGAAAATATATGTTAAAATTACAAAAACCATTCTATAATAAAAAGAAAGTTTAGAATAGTTTGTTAGCAGGCCAACAAACCCATAATGCATCTTGTGTTATGGGTTTAATAATAAAAAAGTGAAATTTTTAAAAGTAATTTCATAAAGTTTCTTAAGTTATTGAATATCAACATAGTATAGTTGTGTACTTTTGTAGTTACATATGATATAATATATACATAATCAAGATAACAACAAAAAATATGAAATCAGAAACAACATTAAAGTATGCAGTAAAAGACCAATTAGGCAAACTATTGGCAATGGAAGATATTGAAGTCATGCATGGAAATTTTGAAACAGCATCCTTCAACCCTTCTGAAAGAATTCTTCGTCTGCCAATCTGGAAAGATGTAAGTAATGACACATATCGTATGTTATTGGCGCATGAAGTAGGTCACGCATTATTTACTCCAGACCGCTTAGAAGAACTACAAAAAAGAGATGATCTGAAAAAGATTCCTTTCGCAATTTTCAACATTGTTGAGGATATTCGTATTGAGCAAAAAATGCAAAAGAAGTACCCTGGCACAATATCATCTTTCATTGCAGGGTACAAAGAATTACATACGAAAAATTTCTTCAAGATCAATAAAGAATTTGAAGATTATGGATTTTTCGATAGAATCAACTTGAAATGGAAGTTGCAAAACTTAGAAAATATTCCAATGTCAATTGAAGAAAGCGACCTTTATAATGAAGGGTGTAATCTTGAAACATTCGACGATGTAATCGAATTTTGTAAGAAACTTTATGACTTTGAAAAGAATAAAGAAGAACAACCTAAACAAGAAGAACAAGAAGAATCTGGCCAAGAATCATCTGGCCAAGAACAAGAACAAGAA
>Ga0181400_1000237_pt1 | contig 23305 bp, 27 predicted proteins | sample 23SPOviralmetaG_FD_130129 | JGI IMG/M metagenome (GOLD analysis project Ga0181400, IMG submission 130129) | Marine viral communities from the oligotrophic San Pedro Time Series (SPOT) site, San Pedro Channel, CA, USA - 23 SPOT_SRF_2011-06-22 | ecosystem: Environmental > Aquatic > Marine > Strait...
AGTAAGGATCATTTAATAGTAAAAAAACGATTAAGTAAAAAGTACCACAAAATGATAATAAATATTCATTCTTATAATTATATAAATTTGAATAAAGATTAAATTTTTCATCACTAATATTATAATTTGTAATAATTGTGTCTAAATTATCTTCTGTATAACTATTTGAAAAATATTCAACAGAATCTTTATATCTATCTTTACCATAAGTATAATACGCTATTAAGAATTGTAAAACAACTGTTTTAATATTAGTTATATCATATCCATAGTGTAAATTCGTAAAAATATTATCTATAATATTAATAGGTATTCCCACGCTAAGACCAGACAATTCGCCACCGCCTAAATTTGTTATTACATCAGTTCTATGAAATGGTAATCGAGTATTTTTTAGAGATATTAATTTTCGACAAGATAACATATGTAATTTATGATTAATAAACGACATCGTTTGTTATATATAGCAAAACATAGATATACTTTATCTCATACGCATTACTTTAATAAGGTATAAATAAATTAAAATTTGGATAATGTATACTAATATATTCATCTAGATATTCTTTTAGTGTTTCACTTTGACAAAGTAAATATTCCTTTATCCAATAAAAAGTTATGTAAATAGTTTCATTTGATTCAGATTTATTATTTATTTTTTGATTACATTCTATTTTTGTTATCAATTTATAAAAATACATATACGCCATTATTTTTGAAACATTTTCTTTTATACTATCATCATAATTTACTATTTCTGTTTGCTTATTTAAAACTCTTGTAAAATTATGATTATAAAGACGAACCGCCCAGTCAGATTCTTTTAAATAATTATTAAATTTTTTATAATTATTTAATATTTCCAAATGACGATATTTATTAAAATAATTAAAAACTAATAATATTTCAATATGTTCTTTCAAACAATTTTGATTTTTATATTTTTGTAATTCATTTATTTTATCAAAATAATTATCAAACATTTGCAATAAAAAATAATCAGTATTTTTATTAAAATTCAACAAAGTTATTATATTATAATATACATTACAATCTAAATATGTAAATATTTCTATATATAATTCATTTGAAAACATAATATATTAGAGAAAATATCTTTAAATAATAACTATTTAAATATTGTATAGTATAATTTATACAAAAATAGATTATTATGAGTTATCCTAATATAAATCCATTAAAGAATGATAAAATTATTCAAAGTTTTTTACATAAAGATATATGTAAAAAAATTATAAAAGAGGCTGAAAGTTTTGGTAAATGGACAATAAATAGACATAAACAGTATCCAACTACAGATATACCAATTGATAATATTAAAAAATTAAAAAAAATTAAAAAAAATATAATTACTAATACAATTAGTTTAATTAAAAAAAACTATAATTTAGAATGTGATAGTATACTTGATGTATATGATTTATTTGTAGTTAAATATAGTATATCAGGTCAACGTGGATTAGATATTCATAGAGATCAGTCAGAATTTTCATTTATTATATTATTATCAGATCCAAATGATTTTGAAGGTGGCGGCACGTATTATGATGAAGAAAAATTATTAATTAATCCGGACAAACAAGGCACTTTAGTTATTCATTTTGGTAAAAAACTGCACGGTGGAAAAAATATTACAAAAGGTACCCGATATATATTAACGGGATTTATTAAAGCGGAATCTTGTAAATTAATGAAACCGAATGAATATGATAAATTACACAATAATAAATTTTTTTGTAATAAAAGATATTATGATTTTTATTGGATAGGATATAATATAAAACCAATTAAAATTTTAGTTAAAATAATAAATCTAGAATATCGTAAAAATAAATTAGAAAATATTATGAAATTTATTAATAGATTGAAAATACCAAATGAAATTACATTTACTGTCGAAAAATATAATGCAAATACAGGAGATAAAGGAACGCCTTATGTAAATTGGGAAAAGTTTTATGATAGAAAAGAAATCCCAATTCATATAAAATCATATTATTCAAGAAAAATTACAAAAGGAGAGATTGGTTGTTTTAATTCACACACTGATATAATTAAAAGTTGTAATAATACCGATTATTTGTTAATACTAGAAGATGACGCAGAATTTGATTCAGATTTTGTATATAGATTGAATCAAGCAATAAATGAATTAAAAGACATCCATTGGGATGCAATAGATTTTGGAGGTATTTCAGTAGATAAACATAACGATATTAAAATAACAGATTCAATAGTAAAAAAACAAAATACTTTTCAAGCACATTGTATATTATATTCGTCTTCGGGTATTTCTAAAATAAAGAAAATAAATATTGATAATAATATAATACCCTATGACGATTTTTTAAACGCCATTAGAGGTATACATTATATAAATGAATTAAATAATAATAAAATAAATTTTATCATGTATCATTATTATATAAAATTATCTAATCAAAATTCTAACGGAATACATGACACTGAGACTAATATTGAGAGTATTAATATTGTTAACACTCCTATAAGTACTATAAATGATGATTATGATTTAATTAATTGGTATAAATATTCTAATGTAAGTGATATCACTCTAAATCATATTAAGGATTTATGTATTAAAGCAAATAAATGTATGTGGAATTTTCATATTCTTAATATAAATGGTTCTTTTGTTAAACAAAATATAATAGATTGGAAATTACCTATAGATAAAACAAAAAAAATTACTATAATTATTAGTTTGGAAGATAATTGTTCTCTTGAAATATTTACAAATAATATTAAAAAAATAGATATTCAAAAAAATTCTATAATATTTTTTCCTTCATATTTAATGTTTAAATGCACTAATTCAATGATATTTTATGCGAATGGTGATACATTTAAATAATTTATTTATCACTATCTATTAGTAGACAAATTATTGAATCTTATACTTGCCATAAGTGCTCCCTTATTTACAGGTCTATAATAATATTCTATAATATATGGTTTTAATTTTTGAATAACATTACGTAAATAAAAGTCTTTTATAAATCTTATAAAATGTTTCTCTTTAATTTCATTTACAACAAATGTTTGAAATCCTCTATATGATCCATACGGTTTAGATTCTAATGCAACTTCTTTTAAAATTCGGTCACTTTCTTCTTTCCAGTTTGGAATCATTTTTATTTTTTCAAATGTAATATGAGTCCAAGACGGCAATTCTTTAAAATGAATATTTAACATTTTTTGTAAATTATTATTGTCCATATCACTATTTAAATAACGATTTAATGCACTTATAAACCAAGTTGTTTGCATAGTTTGAATAACTTCACTATCTGATGGTCCAGAAGTTTGATACCATGGCTCAGGATACGAATTGTATGATTGAGAAGACATTTTACTATCAATGATTATAAGTATTTATATGTTTCAATTTTATTAATAAAATTGAAACATATAAATACTTATAATAATATATTATAATACAAACATGTTGAAAAAAATCTTCGTTGTATTTGCTTTATTGTTTACAAATAATAATACATCTGCACTACAACCTTCGAAAACTCCTTCTGGTAAATCTAGAAAATATACACCAAATAAAATATCCCCATATGAAGATTTAAAATCTATAAGTGCTTCTGAAGCATCTTTTATTAGCAGACATTGGTTAAACAATATTATTCAATCGCAGTCAATTAATAAAGAAGATATAACTATAATCGATAATATAAATAAATTAGAAGAACACATACAACATGTATTTAGTAATCATGAAGAAGTGTCTAATGTTTATTTTGCCTGGATACCAGAAGGAGGATATATGAAAGATATTTTGTTTCTTATAGTACTTGAAGTTAGAGAAGACCAAAACATTTTAAAATTAATAATCCAATCACCTTTCTGGGATTCATCGCAAATAAATAGTAAATATTTATTAAAATCATTAGAAGATTTTTCTAAAATTAGTAATAGAAATTTAGACTTATATGAATTCTATGAAGATAATATAAGATTTAAATTAGAATGGTATAACTTAAATTTAAAGTTAAACGAATGCGATAATGATAATTAAGATTGTTCACATATAACATTCATCATTAGATAATAAACTTATTGGTAATTTACATTTTGGACAAATTTTTTTTTATTACAATTTTCATACGCGCTTTTTGGCGAATTATTCTTACTACTGGATATAAATCTTTTAATCGTTTTTTTATTAATAATTTATTTGATAATTGAACAATTTTTACTAATGGATGTAATTGATTTTTCATCATCATTATTATTATATAATTATTTATGATTAAATTAATACAATATATTTATTAATTTCATTATATATATATATATATTATTATGAAATTAAATAATCAACATTCTTTAAAAAAAAAGATAAAAAGAAAAAAAATAAAAAAAAGTAGAAAAACTAATTTAAAAAGAAAAAATTCCATTTTAAAAAAATTACTTGGTGGAGCAGAAGCAGTACAATCACATATTCACATAAATCAAATGGAACAAATTATAAATACTAACATCCATGATGAATTAACTTTAGATACCATTCGTGAAGACATTGGTAAATACCTTATTTCTCTTAGTACAGACAATAATAGCGAAAATACCACACCGGATGGTATCCGTATCCCTTTCATAATTCATATAAATTTTCTGCGAGTTGATAATATATATTCAGGAGAATATATATATAAAAATATAGTAGATGGTCATGCTATTTTTGAAAATAAAAAAAGTAAACTTATACTTTTCTGGGATAAAGGCGCCTGGGTGATAGTTCGCAAAAATGATAAGGAAAATATTACATCATCAAATAGAAATATTATGCCTCAAAAAGGATATCGCTTTACTCCTACTCCTACTCCTACTCCTACTCCTATTGATATTGATAATAATAATAAATTTCCATCAAAAAATATTGCTAAATGGGAAATAATAAAGAACGGAGAATGGACAGATTTTAAAATAGTAAAACCAATAATAACATATAAAAATAAAAATGACACAGATTTTAATCATGACTCACCATCAACTAAACCATTTACATTTGAAATAAATGTAACTGTTGATAAAAAAAAACAGGAACAATTTGAACTAATTGTTTTAAATGAATTACTGAAATTAAGGACTAATGAAGAATTAAATAAAGAATTAAAAGAAATACTAACGAATAAAAGAATTTTTATAAGTTTTAATGATATACAAACAGGTGGTGGTAAAAGAATAAATGCATTTAAAAAATTTGTAAGAAAAGGTGTAGAAACAGTTACAGCAGCAAAAGATAAAGCCGCTGCAACAGCAGCAGCAACAGCAGCAAGACAAGCGTCCGAAACTGCCTACAAAAAAAGTACAGCAGCAGCAACAGCAGTAAGACAAGCGTCCGAAACTGCCTACAAAAAAAGTACATCAGCAGCAAATAGTGTAAGACGACATGTTTCAGATAAAAAAAAAACAGTAACGGCAATAATAAAAATATATCCAACTGAAAATCTATCCATTGATGATAAAAAAAAAGAAAAATTATCAGAAATAATAACAGATAAACTTAACGATAGAACAACATTAGAACAGCTAAAAAAATTAGATATAGATATAGTTGGAGATGAAGGATTTAAAGACCAATTTAAAATAAATTCCGCATCAATCTCTAATTCCGAATCTAAAAAAAAACCCGCTAAAAAAAAATCTCATACATTGGATGAAATAGATATAAATAAAGAATTAATTAAACTAATTAGAGAATCTGACCAAAATGATAATATATTTATAACACGTAAAAAATCTTTAAGCATTGTTTATAAATTAGAAGATATTCTTAAACATGAAAGTATAGTTAAATTAATAGAAAAATATAAGACTAGTCAAAAGGATCATCCTGATTTTTCAAAATACGCGGATGATATAGGTGTATCCGTTGTTAAACTTTTTAAAATGCCTGATACTAATAATAAACATGAATTTACTCATGTTTTAATTAGTAGAAATTTTGAAGGAAAAAAACATGACGAAGATTTTACGACGACTCTTAAATTATTAATTGGCGAGATTGAGGTATCAGCGACCGAGACCCAAGTCGGCAAACTCGCCATCGCCGAAGGTTTTTTACCACAAGCAGCAGCAACAAGCAGCGTTTATACCCCAATAGGTACGGATGCAGTACCCGCACAAAATAAATAAATCTAATACAATATATCTTCTTCAGTAATTTCGCCAGAATTTATTAATTCTTCCACAATATTTGCTAATAATGTACTATCAAATACTCCATCATTTGGAGCTCCATATAATTCTAAGTAAGTTTTATACCAAGGTTTAAGTTCAATATTAGTATTAAATGTAGCACTTGCCGAAAAAAAGAAAGATGTTTGTTGCATATTTTCTAAATAATCTTTTAATAATTGCGGACTTTCCAAAATTTCTTTATAACTTTTTAATTGTGCATTTTCACTTCTTAAATTTTGTATTTTAACATATTCAGTCATCGCTTGCTTAATAATATTGATTATGCTATTAGAAGATTCTCTGTAATTTTTAACAGTTTGTTTATTATAATCTGAATATATAGTTGGAACATTATCATCAATATAAAAAATACTATCATTATTCAGAACAGTTGAAAAATAAAGTAACTCTTCTTCACTAATACTGTTCATAAAATCTTCAAAATTACCATTATTATATAATGTAATTGCTGGATCTAATTGAAGCAAAATTCTATTATATAATATTTGTAATCTATAAAAATCTTGTTTAATTAAATAATCATTCGGACTAGAACCTGTCGAACTAGTAAAAAGTGAATTACTAGAACTTGCTCCGGCATCTATTTTGCCATTCATATAAATAATAAAATAAATAATTTATGTAAAACAAATTAATATTTTATAACTTCTAGATAAAATAGTATTATTAGAATTAAATATACTACTTTTTGGATCATAAGATACATAAATAGTAATTGCATCACCCGGAATAAATTTAATAGGAACATAATCATTATTTAAATCATTATTACTGATATCATTTAAAAATTGTAATGTTCTAGAATTATAGGATGATTCATTATTTAAAATATCATTGACTGTTATTTCAAATAATTTACTAATACATTTTAAAAATCTTAATTGTGATTGATTGTTTATTGTATTAATAGTTTCGTTACTAATTCCATTAATTGTTAATGTAGAAACATTATGTAAAATATTACTAATATCTTGTAAAATTATATCATCTAAATAAACAATATTATTTGCTAATTCAGATTCATTGGAAAAAATATCAGCAACAGCATATCCGCCAGTAATATCTTTGGCGATATGTCTTACCATATCCACATAAATTTTTTGATTTCTATATATAACATTTTCAGAACCATATTTAATATTTGATTTTGAAAAATCTATATTATCAAATGGATTATTATTATAATCTATTTTAAATAATACATTAGATAAATCAATATTGCTAATATCGCTTGTATTTAATTTAACATAAAATAAATTATCAAAATTTGTAGAAGATACTGTAAATTCAGTAATACAATCCGCATTGCCTAATGTTTGTAACATAATATATAAATTAATAAATATATTAAATTACAGTCTAAGTAAGAGATACAAGTAATTTATAAGATCTAGGTGTAATTACATTACTGCCCAATGGCGGATTATTCGCCCCAGGATCATATTGGACTCTGATGGCGATTGCGTCACCGGGCAAAAATTTAAGAGGTACTTTAATTGATTCTACGTGATCGCCCGACACATCGTCTGCACCTACGGCAACATTTGAGCCCGGGCCAGTTACGATTGTAGAATTATTAGAAAGATCATAAAGGAATTGATGCCATCTTCCAGATGCGTCAGAAACAGATGCAGACATTGTTAATTGGAATAATGTGTGTGACGAAGTAAAAAACAAATCATTTGTGTCACTTGCTAAGGCAGTCTGCATATCAACCCCGTTACTATTAGTAACTGTTGTAAAAGTATGTAACAAATCAATATCACCACTGATATCTTGCGATAATTCACTATCCAATGCAATAATACCATTTCTTAATTCGGATTCATTTGTAAATATATCTGCAACGGCATAACCGCCTGTAACATCTTTAGCAATATGCCGAACCATATCAGACGGCAATGATTGATCAACATATGTAATATTTTCAGCACCATTCTTTATAGCTGAATCAGAGAAAACAATACTACTAAATGGATTAATACTGTTTACAACAAATTTAACATCTGAAATATCATTGTCGCTTATATCAGCGGAATCTAATACAACACTAACTAAATCATCAAAAGTAGTTGCTGGATAAGAAACTTCTGCTATAGCGTCAACGTCCGGGTGACCTTGATAATCTGCTACAGCAATTGCAAATGACGGATCAACCGTCATAGAAACGTCACTTGCAAACATATCGAAAATATAACCATTTACATTACTCGCTACATTATCTTCGGTTGCGGTTCCGGTAAAATTAGCAAGATATGCACTGGTTGTTTGTTGGGTTAAAATTGCCTCAAAAGAAGTAATACTAGTCATTTTATATATTATAATATAATATTATATTAAAATATATTAAATTACAAATATAGTTTAAATTATTAATTATTTGTATAAAATGATATTATATTATCATATAAATCACTTTCAAATAATTTACTTTTATCTTGTTTATCCTCTACTTTAGATGAAGATGTATTCGGTAAAGAAGGCGGTAAAGAAGGCGATAAAGAAGGCGGTATTCTTGTCATTAGTCCCATTTTGGTAGGGGATCTGCTTAAATTCTCATTATATTGATATTGATAAGTCTTTACAGAAGTTTCTTTTAGTTTATTATTTAAGTTTTTAATAATTTTAATAGATTTATATATGTCCTCAATATATTTATTAGAAATAATTGTAGGCATGTCCTTTAATATTAATAGTAAACTGCTCAATTCCTGTAATATATTACTTTCTAAATTTAAAGTTTTTTCTTTTAAATCACTTAAACTATTTTTGCCCCCCTCGCGCGGGCCGCCGCCTACCGTGTTCTTCCTCAACGGCTCCCTCGTGCCCATCATCGGTCCCGCCGACCTCACATCAAATGAACTAACAAATGATCCTTGGACGGCGGCAGCAGTAGCAGCATCGGGTGCGGCAGCACCATCGGGTGCGGCAGCAGTAGCAGCATCGGGAGCGGCAGCAGTAGCAGCATCGGGAGCGGCAGCAGTAGCAGCATCGGGAGCGGCAGCAGGACCGGGAGCGGCAGCAGCGGCAGCAGAAAGATTATTATAGTCTGCCTCATCATCTCCAAATGATTGAAATAATAATTTTTCTATTTCACTTTTTTTTTCTTCGTTTAATAATCGTTCTATTTCATCTAGTTCATCTAAATCCTTTCTTTTTTTTAAAGCATCTCGTATATCTGCTTTTCTTTTTTTTAAAGCATCTTGTACATCTTTTTTTTTTATTTTTCCGTTTGGTACATCTGGTAATTCTGGTATTAATAATTTTTCAAGTCTATTATTTAAATCATTTATTTTTTTTCTCTGTTTTTCTAAATCCTGTCTAGACATTTTTTTACTATTTTTTTTTTTTGCAGCAACAGATGGTTTTACAGATGGCGATGGCGATGGAGATGGCGATGGAGATGGCGACGGCGATGGCGATGGATCCACTTCTTCCGCCGCGGCAGATGCGGGGTTTTCTTTTGTTTCTTGTACTTCTTGTGTTTCTCCTTTTGTTTCTCCTTTTGTTTCTTCTACACCGTCACTTTGCCGTGCGGTTGAAAATACTGACGAAGTCATTGGAACACCCGCCGCCGGGACGGCGGCATCAGCCTCGCTCTGAGCGCCGAATCGTTGAATATAATCACTAACAATATTTAAAAGTTTTTTATAATAGATTGTTATACTTTTGCTTTTATCTAAAAAATTATCATATTTTTTTTTATTAGAACCATTATCCGAAGGTTCATTATTATTAGAACCATTATCCGAATGTTCATTACGTGTACGGTTTCTTATTCTTTGTAAATTCATAAATGCTAATAATTCATCAATAATATTTCTTCTATCATTTATATTATCATCAATTTCTCTTTGATATTCTCTTGTTTCTCTTGCTTGAGATCTATAAATATCTCCATCAATTTCTAAATCACCAAATGTTCTTTTTTGTAAATTCATTATATCTCCGTAGACATCAGATACAATAGAAGATATTACATCATCAATATTAAATTTTCTAAATATAGAAATTGTTCTACCGTTATAAGTAATAATTTCATTAATACCCAAAATTATTTTATTTAATTCAGTTGTATCTGTAGTTATTAAATAATTATAAAATTCTGGATCTTTATTTTTAATAAATTTTTTTAATATTTCGAATAATGAAATTATTTGTGTTTTATTTTTTATAAATAATTCATTTTCAGATTGTTTTTCTGAAACATATTCTATAATTTTTATTAAATAATAACATTTTATTACTTCCTCAAATAATAACCGGTTCATATTTATAAATTAATATATATTATTATATTAATATTAATGAATAAAGTAAATATAAATGATTATTTATTAGAGTACATAAATATGAATAAATTAACATTTTTTTTATGTTTTATATTATTATTTACATATCCATTACAAAAAATAGGATTACCTAAATACTATGGTAAGGTAATATCAAATATAAGTGATGCAAAAATAAAAAAGAATGAATTTTTTAATTTATTGATATTTTTATTATTAATATATAGTTCAATTCAAATATTGTTTGCATCTTTACAAAAAGTACAAGGAATGTTAGTACCTAAATTTTCTGAATATTGTATTCAAAAAATATTTGATAACTTGATAAATAATACAAATTTAGATTATGATAATATTGAAATTGGAGCAATAATAGCAAAAATAACAAAATTACCTTGGTTAATATATAAATATTTAGAATTATTGAGAACCTTTATATTTTCCCAAATAGTTACAATGAGTATATGTATATATCACTATTCAACAATATCTTTAGATGTTTGTGTATGTTTTATATTTTTGTTAATAGGAATATGTATGTTACAATATATATCATTCAAATTAACTTTAAAGGTAGATATGGAAGGAGAAAGAACAAAAGATTATATATATTCACATTTTCAAGATATATTAAATAACTTTATATCTATAATAATATGTCGAAATGATAAAGGAGAAAAATTAATATTACACGACAAATTTAAACCATTTGTAAATTTATTTAATAAAGCATTAAACATGAATTTTATAATAAGAATTGTATTTGGATTATTTAATATAATATCTTTTATACTATTAAATTACTTAATATACAAAGAATATTCTAAAAATAATATTTCAAAAGAAACCTTTGTTTCATCATTTATAATAACATATAGTATTTTATCATTATTTAATGAATCATTTTGGGCGGTAAGAAATGTAGTAGATACATATAGTCAGGTAAAAGATATGGAATTATTTTTTAATAAAAATTCAAAAGAAGATGACGAAGAGAATGATACAAAGTTGCGTAAAAAATTTAAAAACGGAAATATAAAATTTAAAAATTTGAATTTTAAATATAAAGAAAATCAAAACATATTAAAAGATTTAAATGTTAAAATATTAGAGAATGATAATATTGCAATAATAGGAAAAATAGGTAGTGGTAAAACTACATTAGTGAAATTATTATTAAAATTAATAAATCCAACACAAGGAGACATATACATAGGAGACGTAAACATAAAAGATATATCAAAAGATGAATTATATAAAAATATATTTTATATTCCACAAAAACCCAAATTATTAAATCGTACGCTTTATGAAAATATAATGTATGGTTTTGATAATATATATGAAAACAAAGAACAGAAAATTAAAATAATTTTAGATAATTTAAAAAAATTAAATTTAAATGATGAAATAATAGATACTTTTAATAAAAAGATGGATGAAACTGTTGGATTTGATGGAATGAAAATATCAGGTGGTCAAAGACAAATAGTGTGGTTAATTAGAGCATTATTAAGAGATTCTAAAATATTAATTTTAGATGAACCAACCGCATCATTAGATAAAGAAAATAAACAAAACTTATTTAATACAATAAATAAAATAAGTAAACATAAAACAGTAATAATAATTACTCACGATGATATAAATAATAATTATAAAAAGATAAATTTAAAAAATGGAAAAATAGAAAATTCAATAAATAACTGGTATTAGGTATTAAAATATTATAATATAATATATGGATATTTATAATATTATTTCAAATAATAATACAGAAAAAATAAAATATATAATAATTTTTTTCATTGTAATAATCTCATTATCAAATAATTTATTTTTAAATATATTTGGTTGTAATAACATAATAAAAAATAAATATATTAATCATTTTATAATGATTTTTTTTCTATATTTATTATTTGATATAAATATAAATGATGAAAATGTTATAAATCCTCTATTAAATTTATTTTATACATTAATAATTTATATTTTTGTAATTATGCTTTTTCAAACTAATAAATTTTACATAACTTTAGTTTTCATAATATTATTATTATTATTAATCTTAGATAAATTTAAAATATACTATTCTTCCATAATTAAAGATCAAGAAAAATTACAAGAAACATTAGAATTAATATACAAAACAAATAATATATTTATAATACTTATAATATTAATAGGTGTAATAGGTTTAATTTCTACTTTTAATTATACAAATTTTAAAAATACATTTACAGATAAAAAGTGTTAATATAATAATTATAAATAATATAAATGTTTTCAAGTTATTTATATAATAATATAATGATTTTTAAAAAAACATATATGATAAAGGCACCCGCTTATTTAATATTTTTATATCTTTTAAAGAGCAATATTAATTTTAACATGATGTATAAATTAGTATATATATTCTCTATTTTAACAAGTAGTACTTTTATTTCAACATTTATTGTATCAAAATTTATAACAAATAAATATTTATTAAAAAATTCAGAAGAAGAAGAAGAAGAAGAAGAAGAAGAAGCTGAATACAATAAATACATAGACTTTATTAATAATAATTATGAAACATTTAATAAAATATTAAATGATGAGAATATTAAAAAAAAATATACGAATGATAATAAAAAATTTATAAAGAGTTTAAAAAATAAAGAAAATCATTACACAAATGAATTACCATATTCACATAATAATAAAATAATAATATTATATGATGACTCTGTAGAAGGATATTTATATTATACAAAAAGTGATGTAAATTATAAAGTATTAAATGCTGTTTGTAGGAATTATGTAATAACAAAAGAGTGTATTAATTTATTTACAGATAATGAAGAATTAACTTATATTAAAAATTATGATTTAGAAGAAAATCCAGATGAAAATCCAGATGAAAATCCAGATGATATTGAACCAGACGCACAAGAAGAAGACGAAGACGAAGAAGAATCAAGTGGTTTTATAAATATCTTTTACAAAAAAAAAAATAAAAGGAAACTTTTAAAAAATGTGAAAAAAAATAAATTTATATATAAGGGAAATATAAATGAATATGAAAAAATATATAAAATAAAAGACTGTAATATAAAAAATATATCATATAATAATTATAAAAGTAAGGAAAACTAATTTACATCATTATTAATTATATAATTATTTTTTTTCAAAAAATTAGTAAACCCAATTGATTTTTCAACATCAAAATTACTTTCAAGAAAATTAACAGCAATACAATAAGCATCTTTTTCAGTTTTAGTCATATTTTCTAAATACAATTTAACAGCATTTTCAATATTAATTTCAGTAGTATTATTTTCCATTTTATATAATTATAATAATAATAATTATATAAATCAATTTTATTGTAACTAAATTATAGGATCATATGTTAAGGTGTTATTATCATACGTTTGAACAGTAAATGAATTATTTAAACTTTCAACATTAACATTTTCTCCATTCATTAATGAATCACAACCATGTTCACTAGAACATTTACGACCATCTGATGTATAAATAGGGAGTTTAATATTATCATGTATAGTATAATAATACCATTTATCTCTTCTTAAATGTACGGGTTTAGCAAAAATAGGAAACATTTTGTCGCCATATTGTAAGTTTTTTAAATATCCAATTTGTCTATATTTATGATTTTCATTATATTGAATTGGTGGACTGTATGGATTTAACAAAGTATCTTTTGGATCTTCATTATACGATATTCCTGGATTTGCTAATGGTCTTAACATATTATACCCACTATTAGGTTGAATATTATGACTTGAATTAAAAAAAGGAAAATGATTTAAAGAGTGTGTATGTTTAATTATATTTTCATTATTATAATATTTATTATTATTATACAATAGAAATATAATAATAGATAATAAAAAAAAAACAGTCAATAAGTAAAATGTATTAAAACAAGTTACCTTATTTGAGCATTTTTTATATCTTACCATTAAATTATATATTATTAAAAGATATTAATATATAATAATAATATATCATGAAAATAAAAAACATTAAGAAAATTTCTATAATAATTTTTATACTAATAATCTTAATTAATGAAATATACAAAAATTATTATTCATGTAAAGAAAATTTTACAGACACAGATACGATTACTACTCAATTAAATGATATAAGCAATAAATTAAACACGATTAAAGAGAATACAAATACTTTTATAGATATCTCAAATGGTCTAGGAGACATAAGTTTAAACTTATTATAAAAATTATAAATTATAATATATAATGAGGAAACAAGTAAATCCTCGTCGTTCATCCCGATTAGCCGGTCCGCCCATTCCCGACAGCGTATCTAAACAAGTTCCATATACAAATAAAAAAGTAAATGGGATAACACTAGACCAACCGTTTGGTCCATCACCCGTATCATCTGGACTTGGTGCGCCCCCCCTCTCTCCCTCATCGCCACAGCCGACCAAAAAGCGAAATACCCGAAAGAAGAAGCCCCCCTCGTCGACCCGACCCCCCTCCTCGTCGCCCCGAAAACCCTCCTCGTCGACCCGACCCCCCTCCTCGTCGACGAGAAGAAAATCACAAAGAAGAAGGTTGAGTACGCCACCATCTCCGTCGCAACCGCCACTAAGTCCGTCGTATGTGCGGCCAGATTATGTATCAATATACCCAGGATCAGACAATCATGCAAATGGCGAACAGGCAAAGAAACAAACATCTAAAAACCGTTCACAAATAAAAGAAAATAAAAAATATAAAGAAATAAGAGATATAATAAGTCAAATAATTTCTTATTTCCACACTGTATTAGATACATATAGAAATTTTATTAGTGTAAGTGAAAGTAGAATTAAAATTAGTAAAACAGAAAGATATTATAACGAATTAATAAATTTATTTAATATAGAAGAGTATTATCAATTACCATTCAATAATATTATAAGTAAAATAATGAGTTATGATTTTTCAGATTCTTTTAAAAGTCATTTAATTATTTGTACATATTTACATTATTATATAGACAATTACGATAAGTTATCATTATTAGGTAATAAACCACTAGATAAAAATTTAACAAGTATTAAAGAATGTATAGATACAATAATATATTATCATAAAGATGATATGATTAAAATAATAGAATATAAACAAGAAAAAGATAATATTTATTATAATAAAGATTTTTTTAAAAGTTTAAATAAAGTATATCAAGACGATCCGAGTAACAAAATAAATATATATATATTGTATTTACTACACAATTATTACACAGATAATTTAATACTTAATAAATTAATTATTTTTCCACCTCCAGATTTTACACCTAAAAAACGGGATAATAATGAAGCAATCGAAAAACCTGAAGAAAATGAAGCAAAGGAAGCAAACGAAGCGAATCAATTAACTTCTCCTACTTAACTCTAACTTATTGCTATTTTTACATAATTTTATACATAAATTATTTATATTATTGTAGTAACTTAAATTATAAAATATAGAATAATAATTCTCAATATTATTAAATTCATAAAAAATAACAAAAAAAAGTTTTAATAATAAAATTTTATTATATTTATTAATATTTTCTAAATAATTAATATTGTCTAAATGATTAATAAAATAATTAATATCAATTCTCATGTAAGGTATAACAATATTTCGATTTAAATAAAAAAATTTATTTAATACGCATACAGTAAAATAAAATACAAAATTATATTTACTTAAAGTAATTTTATTAAAAACTAAATCCTTTGTAATTCTATCTTTTTTTTCAAAAATAATATCAAAATGATTATCGAATGTATTATAATCTACAATAAATTCAAAAATATAAATAAGAATTTCTTCAGATAAATCATATGATGATAAAAGGTTAGTATAAAGTTTAAATATTATATTATTATTAAACTTTATATTATTCATAATAGAGTATTAAAATATATATTTAAATTTATTTTTTACCTGTTTTCCTTTTAGAGGTTTTGCGTTTTTTCATACGTTTGCTTAATTTAGTTAAAGTTTTTTTACCTACCTTTTTAGCGAATTTTACAGTGTTCATACCTTTTTTTTTTAATTTACTTGCCATTTTTAATACATCTTTGAATGTTTTTGTAGGATTTTTTTTCTTTAAATCCATAACAAATAAATTCCATGATGATAGTTTTCTTTTTTTTTTTCTACCGCCGCCCGAAATTTCCGAACCAATATTAGATGGAGGTGCATATCCGGGTAATTGTTCGCTATTTTTCATTTATAATATAACGCAACATTTTATTTTAATCATTTTTTATGATATCTTTAATAATTTCATTATTAATATCTTTTAAAAATAAAAAAGTGTGTTTTTTTGTAATATTACATATTTTAAATAAAATTTTAACACATTTATTTGTTACACTAACTACATCACTAACAAATTCCTTTAAAGTATAGTGTGCATGTACTTGTAAAATAGTTTCATTTTCATTTTCATTTTCATTTTCATTTTCATTTTCATTTTCATTTTCATTTTCATTGATGTCTGTCATTATAAATATTCTATTATATAATTATTTATATTATCATTTAAATTATTTTTTTTATTTAATAATAATAATCCAATATATTTATTATTTAATCTTATAATTAAATCATTGTAATTTAAAATTTCATCAACAAAATGTATCAATTTATAGGTTAAATTATAATTACAAAGTAAATTAAAACAACATGGGCATGCAACATCATCAATATTAATTTTATTATTATAAAAAGTGTATAATTTAAATATATGTTGATAATAATCTACATACAAATTATCTATTTTTATCAAAATTTTAGGTGGTGAAAGAGGATAATCATATTTTAATTTAAACAAGTATTTTCTTTTATTTATTTTCAAATAAATAAAAAGAAAATAAATCTTATCAACATTTTTTTCTTGAATTTTGTCTAAAATTAAATTATTATAATTATCAAATAATTTAATATCATTGTTAATCCTTTTTTTAAATTTGTGGTGACATTTAAGACAACAATGATTATTCATTAATATACATAATAATAAATATTTTAAATATATATATAGTAAATGAATTTGTTAACATATTATAGTTTTTATATAACATGTTCTTTTTTAGTAACAACTGGTACAATAACTTTTATAGAAGCATTAAGAACGGATATAGTGTCGATGAGACACATATTAAATCTTGAAACATGTATATCAATAGTGGCGGCCTATTTTTATGGAAATTTTATAAAAACTCTTGAACCATTAAAAGATAAAATAATTACAAGTAATGGCGATATAGAAAAAGAAGAATTGAATAAATTAGAAAAAAAAATAAATACTACAAGATATGTTGATTGGATGATAACAACCCCTATTATGTTATTAGTATTAGTATTAGCATTTCAATATAATTCAAAAAATAAAGGTATAGTATTTTTTGATTACTTAATAATATTATTATTTAATTATGGAATGCTTGGTACTGGATATTTAGGAGAATTAAATATTTTAAATAAATTAACAGCAAATATAATAGGATTTATATATTTTGGATTATTATATGGATTTATTTATTACAAATATTTATTAAAGACAAAAAATGGAAATAATTATAATAATAAATTATTATTTTTGTCTTTTTTTATATTATGGGCATTATATGGTGTATTTTATTTAATGAAAGATTCTATAAAAAATACAGGATATAATATATTAGATTTATTTTCTAAATGTTTTGTAGGTATATATTTCTGGTCTTATAGTTCTAATATATTCATATAGTAAAATTAAAATATTTTACTATTTTATAAATGGAATTAGCAAAACTTTTGTTAAAAATATTATATGTTTTGATGATATATGTAATTATATATGTGGTATTGACTAATTACGATAAAACCTTAGGTCGCAATGCTATGTTAATAGCATTTCTATCTTCTGTTATAGTTATGTATTTTACATTTGACTTAGTATATAATTTCTTAGTTTCAAGTGAATTAATATTATCAATATCTGATGTAAATGAAGAAGATGAAGATGAAGATGAAGATGAAGATGAAGATGAAGATGAAGATAAAAAAAAGAAAAAAAAGAAAAAAATAAAGATAAATGATAATTTAGAAATAGATAGTACAAAAATGAAAAATGTTATAGATAACTATAATTTAAAAAATTCTCATGACTATGTTAATAATGAAGGATTTTAAATATAAGACAAATTTGAATAATTATTATTAATAAAAGAATAACTATTAATCGTGAAAGAATTTTTTTTATATATTTCAATGATATAAATAAATTCTTTTAGTATATTTTTATCAGTATATTTTGCAACCCCTCTATTTTTAAATTTAATTATATTTTTACTTGTTGTATTTAAATTCGTTGCCAACATAATTTTCATATAATAAGACCCTGTATATCTAAGTAAATCTTTATTATTACCATACCAATATCCCTGGATTATTTTATTTTTTTTTTTGAAATAACTGGATTATTGTTTTGCGCTTGTTTACTTAACAGATGTCTATAAGGTAATGTATTTACTAAATTTTTATTATGTTTACGAATATAATAAAAATCATGATTTTCCATAATAGAAACATAGTGTAATGGTTTCTTATAAGAAGAATGAAAATATGAAAATATAAGATCCCATAGTTCTTCCGGGAAAAACATGATTTATAAAAAGTAATTAATAAATTGTGTAGTTTCAATTTTATAAAAAAAAATATTAGTGAAAGTTTAAAGAATCTCCCCCTCTCTCTCTCTGACCCTTTTTTATTCTTTTTTGTTATCCTTTTTATTCTTTTTAAAAATTATAGTAATAAATATATGATAAAAAGAATAATATTTATAAACCATAGACCATGTTATTTTTTTATAGATAAATAAAAAAGAATAAAAAAGAATAAAAAAGAATAAAAAAGAATATAAATTTATTATAATATATATAATATAAAAATGCCTAATTATGATTGTAAGTGCTGTAATTTTTCAACAGACCTAAAATCAAATTACACTAGACATTTGAATACAAAAAAGCATAAAAAATGTATCCAAAGTTATCCAAAAAGTTATCCAAAGTTATCCAAAGAATCGGAATTATTGTCTTCTTCGCCATCATCAATAAATAAATTTATATGTAAGTATTGTGGAAAAAGTTATAAATATCGTCCTGGTTTAAGTAAACATATAAAATATACATGTAAAAATAATGAAGATGAAGATTTAAAGGAATTGGTAAAATTAATGAATGAGCAAATAAAAGATATAAATAATAAATTAAATGAAAGTAACAATGAAAATAAAAAAAAAGACAAAATGATAAAAAAACTAACAACAAAATTACAAATAAATAATTATAATACAAATAATGTTATAGTAACAAATATATTAAATTATAAAGATACAGATATATCGCACTTAACTGCAAAAGATTACGAAAAAGCAATTCATAAAGTAAATGACGCAATACCTACAATAATGAAACAAATACATTTTAATCCATTAAAACCCGAAAATATGAATATTTACATTCCGAATATAAAAGACAAATATTTATTAATATTTAATGAAAATGAATGGCAAATAGAATCCAGAAGTGCAACAGTAAATAATTTAATAGACGATAAATATTTAATATTAAAAGAGTGGTATGATGAAAATCTTAGAGATCGCGATATTCATGAAAATATGGATCAAGAATCTTATAATTTTTTAAAGGAAAATTTTGAAAAATTTGATGCAAATATAGAAAATGAAGAAATAAAAAATATTATAAAAGAAGAGATTATAATGTTTTTATATAACAAAAGAAATATGATTATAAAAAATAGTCAAGAAAATTTCAAGGAGTTGCTAGAATATTAAAAAAAGAAAAGTGTAAAAATAAAATATTAGTCAAAGTTTAAAGAATCTCCCCCTCTCTCTCTGACCCTTTTTTATTCTTTTTTGTTATCATTTATTCTTTTTTCAATTTATCGTAACATATCTATATATATTATAACTCAATTATATCATCACAATTCATGTTATAAAAATAATATTTTTTAAAAAAGAATAAAAAAAGAATAAAAAGAATAAAAAAAGAATAAAAAGAATAAAAAAAAGAATGTTTCTATTTTAAAAAAAATAAAAACATTCTTATGTAAAAGGGTTATAAACATATATAAATTATATTTCTATGTTATTGTAAAAAAATGTTATCCAAAGTTATCCAAAATGTTATCCAAAGTTATCCAAAATGTTATCCAAAGTTATCCAAAATGTTATCCAAAATTAGATAATTTCATCAACAAGTCCTAGTCGCAAGCATTCACTAGAATTTATCCATAATTCGTTGCTTAGTAATTGTCTAAGTTGATATTTTGTAATATTAGAATTTTGAATATAAACGTCTTCAACATTTTCCATAAAAAAATCTAAATTTTGTATTTCATCTTTCATTTCACTAAATTTACCAGAAGATTGTGATTGAAGCTGATGAATAAGCATAAAAGAGTGTTTGGTCATATATCTTTTACTACCACATACAGATATTAAAGATGCTGCAGATGCTACAAATCCGTCTATAAAAATATATACAGGCGTATCAATATATTTAATCATATCACAAACAAAAAAAGTAGGCATTAATGTACCTCCGCCACTTTGAATATGTAAATGAATTGGAAATACTTTATTATATTTAATTTTTAACTGTTTAGATTTTAAATCAAGAGAATTTAAAAAATCTGTTAATGCCATACATGATTCTGGTGTAACAGGACTGTAAAATTTAATAGTAAGTGGATAAGAAAGATCTGATTCAATAGATCCGCGAGAAGTTTGTTCATTATTATCATTATTAGAATTAGACAACTTTGATAAACTTATTGCAGAACCTCCAATATTGTGTATAAAACTCTGTCTTGAAATAGATAGAGAATTTGTTGTAGAAAGAAATATACATGAAAACAATTTTAATAATTTCATATATATTGTAAAAATATTATAAATACCTTTTATTTATATGAAAAGGTATTCCAATTAAAGTATCAAATATTATAATTATATATGTATATTCATATTTAAAATATAATAACAAAGAAATAATAAAAAATAATATAGAATGAATCGGTCTTAAAAAATTCCACCAAATATTTTGATTAAATGCGCCATTTTGTCTAATTTTAAAAAAGAACAAATATAAACTTCCAAAAGATGCTAATAAATAAAATATAACAAAAATTAATCTATAATTTGTTTTATATAAAAAATAAACAAGTATAGAAATAAATAAACGTAAAGAAATGCATATTACATAATATAATTTAATATCCATATAATATATCAAATTATATAAAAATATTTATCTTTATTATTATTTTTTCTTTTTCTTTTTTCTTTTTCTTTTTATTTATTTAGAATATTTTCAAAATAGTTTTTCGCATAATCCAAATCATATGCTTGATCTATATGATTTTCATCAACATTATTGGTAACAGTAAATTGTCCATATGTCGGATCACCCGCCTTCGCCAAATTTGAACTATCAGATGGATTATAAGGTATGATATTATAATTATTATAATTATTATTATTTGAAGATATATTCAAAGTACTCTCTAAAGAATTAATACGATTATGTAATTCGTTTATATCATTCGTGGCGTCAGCTAAAGTTTTATATTTACTCATTTCTCCATAAATTGTGCTATGTAATAAATTAGATGAAGCATCATGAGAAAATTCATGCTTTTTTTTAAATTCATTAAATTTAATACCATATAGATCATTTACTTGGTCAATTGTTTGATAATTTTTATCAATTAATATATTTTCAATATCTTTAAAATCAATATCATGTTTATGTGGATTATTCTTTAAAAATTGTACAATATCTACATTATGTTTATGTGGATTATTCTTTAAAAATTGTACAATATCTATATTATGTTTATGTGGGTTATTAATCAAATATTTCATAATATCTACATCATGTTTATGTGGATTATCTTTTAAATATTTTGTAATATCTACACTATGCTTATGAGGATTATTTTCTAAATATGTTCTAATATTAATAGCATGTTTATGAGGATTATCACGAAGATATTGTTCAATAGGAACATCATGTTTATGATATTTATTTAAAAATTCATTATCTTTTAAATATTGCTCTACAGCACCAGAAACATCACTCATTCTCATTATATCATAATTTGTATATACTCCGGTTCCTTGATTTTGATCATCTACGATTTCAGTTGCCCCTTTTTTTAAAAAATTATCATGAAATGAATTTAAAGTATCTAACATTGCACTTTGTACAGAATCAAAAGTCCCAGTCTCGCCTTGAATACCTTGTGGACCTTGTGGGCCTTGTGGACCGTCAACGCCTTGTTCGCCTTTCAGGCCTGTATCGCCTTTAATACCTTGAATCCCTTGTTCGCCTTTCAGGCCTGTATCGCCTTTAATACCTTGAATCCCTTGTTCGCCTTTTGCACCATCAGCACCATCAGCACCAGCAGCACCAGTAGCACCAGTAGCACCTTTCTCGCCTTTAATACCTTGAATCCCTTGTTCGCCTTTTGCACCATCAGCACCATCAGCACCAGCAGCACCAGTAGCACCAGTAGCACCTTTCTCGCCTTTAATCCCTTGAATCCCTTGTTCGCCTTTTGCACCATCAGCACCATCAGCACCAGCAGCACCAGTAGCACCAGCAGCACCAGTAGCACCAGCAGCACCAGTAGCACCAGTAG
>Ga0181400_1000239_pt1 | contig 23155 bp, 16 predicted proteins | sample 23SPOviralmetaG_FD_130129 | JGI IMG/M metagenome (GOLD analysis project Ga0181400, IMG submission 130129) | Marine viral communities from the oligotrophic San Pedro Time Series (SPOT) site, San Pedro Channel, CA, USA - 23 SPOT_SRF_2011-06-22 | ecosystem: Environmental > Aquatic > Marine > Strait...
TACCGTTCTGGATGGTGAAGTATCTAGCTTGAATACTCAAGACAGCGATAACAAAACCGCAGTAGCAGATGACATCGATAGCTTAGCTCTGTTAGTTAGTACTAACGATGTATATGCTATTCAAGAAGATGTAAGTGAAAACTCTATATCTGTCACTATTGATTATAGTAGTGTTGGATTCGCTTCTGCTCCTGCAGTTGTAGGAAGTCTTACTAGTTATGTTGCTGATGATCCTATCATTGGCATACAACTTAGTGGAGATCCATCAACAAGCAGTGCAGTATTTATGTTCTCGGATGAAATTCCATCCACAGGATATAAAATTGATGTTTTAGCATCTGTATAATCGATTAATCTTAACCCTTAACCTGGACGACCCCTTCGGGGGTCGTCTTTTTTATGTGTAAATACCATCATGGAAGACTGGACAGATCTATTTAAAAAACACAAGAAAGATGAACTTGGAGCGTATATTCCAGAAAACAAAAAGTTCATACATAAAGACGATCTATCTACCGAAGCTAACGAAGAAGAATACCGCAAGCTGCTCGAAAAAAAATTCGAAAAACTAAAACACAAAATATCTTATCTCAATATAGAATACGAAGAAATTTCTGATATTTTCCAACATGCCAAACAAACATTCATATCTACAATGTTTGAGTATTGTTCGCGCAAAGGTATTGAGCCTCCATTTAAAAAAGAGCCAGAACAACAAAAGCAAAAACTGAAAGACAAAAAGCAAGTAAAAGAACTGTATCGAGAAATAGTAAAACAAACACATCCCGATAAAACGGCTGGGTTATCAGAAGAAGAAATAGAATCGCGCGCTGAACTTTATCAACAAGCAACTTCTGGAAAACTATCGGGTGATTTTAATAAAATACTAAAAGTAGCACTTGATCTAGATATAGACATTCAGGAAATTAATCCTGATCTACTAGAAACTATTGAGCGCGAAATTAAAAAAATGGAAGACAAAATATCAACCATACAAAAAGATATAATGTATAAATGGTACTACGCTGATCCTGATAGCCAGCTTAAAATATTTGAGCAAATTGCTGGTTAATTAGCATTATCTATAATAAATGCCGCAACTTCTAAAGCGTATGAATGACTAGGTATTTTTGATGAAAAGGCAAACCTCACACCTCCTAGAGATACTCCACCTTCAATTCTGTATGCAATAATTGGATCTTCAGCATCTAAACTTCTAAGCGTAGCTAGTACGGTAGGAGTAAATGGAGGGAAAAATTCTGTAGACCAATCAATAAATAATTCTTCGCTATCTTTGGGTATAGGTATAGTTTTAGCAAAACCTTCTATAGCTTGAGATGTAATTTGATTCCTCACACTATTTAACTCTTCTTGAGTAGATTCGTTAGTTTTTACAAATGCTTCACTTAGCAACTTGAATTGAGTTTTTAATTTATCAAGCTCTTTGGTTAAGTTTGGTTCGCTAGATCTTACATATGTACTCTCGACTTCCCCACCATCAATTCCAGCAACTTGTAATGGTACTGATCCATACATGTTGTAGGAATGAACTAACTCTTTTAATAGTTGATTAGCTTCTGCTGCGGATTTTTGAAGTATTTGTGCTGATGTATTCTTGCTGGTTGATGTAGCGACGGATCTTCGGATAGAGGTGTCACCTTCTCTCAACTCTATCCAGTCTGTCACACCATCAGTAGTAGTTGTGGTGCTAGTATTTGTAGAAGAAGAGCTACTCGCAGCATTTCTTAGTATGTTGCGAGCCTGCTTGTTCATATAATCTTTTAAGTATAATTGAGTGAATATAGCTTTCTCCTCATACTTTAGTTCTGGGACCACTGAATCTTGATCTTCATTAACATAAAAATCAGTGTTAATTAATGTGTTTAACTGGCCTATATTAGCTTCCAGATACCCAGAAATTAATAAAGCATTCCTTTCTCTTTCTAGCGCTGTACTATGATCCCCAAATTCAATATCCCAAATATGATATCCAAGCTCGCCCAACTGATTCATTATTCGTTTATAATTCTAAGAATATCTTTAGCTCTTTGAGATTTTGGATCAACAATTGGCTTACTATTTGTACTCGCTCCGTACCTACCATGAGTACGGTTTTCATACTCTTTCATTAATTTGTTTTTTAATGTGGTTTTTGTTCCAGATGGAAACACTCCAGCTTCAACTGCAATTTCTTGAAGTTGTGATAAACTCATGCTAGCTACAGCTTCGTCAAAACTTTCTCCACTAGATAACTTGAATGGATCCCTATTTTTGACACCCATTAACTCTTCTACAGTTTTTGCTAGATTTTGTCTGTTATCAGCCACTTTACCATCTGCATACTGCATTGGTTTCTTTTTGGCTGAAGGCTTTGTTGTTGTTTTTTTAGTTGTTTTTCTTTTGTTTGTGGCCATAATAATTTCTATAATTTAAAGTTGTATACACATATAATAACTCTAATAAACAAAAAATCCACCATAAAGGTGGATTTCTTGATAAAGAGTATTGTAGAACAATATCTTACACTACAAGTCCAAACAGGGCTCGGTTGTCGAGGATCATGCGACCTTCTTCGATAGAACCATAGTATCCAATCTTGGACTGACGAACGCTATATTGATCATCAGCAACTAAGGAGAACTCGGAACCAGTTTCAGAATCGGTAGCAACTGCACGAAGCATAGACTCAACACGCTTATCAAGACCAATAACGATCTCAGACTCACTATCGGCACCAAAACTACCATCACTAGCAAATCCAATATCATTAGCTTGACCGTCAACAAGGCTAGCGAACAATTTATTAAAACGTTGTCCGTGACCCATTTCTTGAAGTTCCATGATATTGATACCATAGAATTCAGGAATTCCGCCATTAGAGTATACAGCTTCACGCATGCTATCAGTAGCAGCGATATCAGTGTTGTTACCCTTGGTATTAATTGGGTTGTAAGCCATTTCTCGAAGACCTTGTACAACTTCTGGAGAAACGATAAGATCAGTTACTCCACGGCCTCCGATACCACCTTCAGGTGTACCACCAGTCCAAGCAGTATTAATGCGTTTACCAAGTGTAAGAAGACGATTAAAGTCATCAAGAATCAAACGTCCGCTGTTAGCAGCTTTGATTACATGGTTTTTACCTTTTGTGCTAGATTCAGCCAAAGCTCCAAGAAGAAGAGTGGCAGAATTACGTTCTTGCTTGAGAAGAACTTCTTGAGCAACACGAGAGAAAGACTTACTAATAACATCCATACGGGAGCGTTGAGCATAACGCTTATCGAAATCAACAGCACTATCAAGACGATAGGTTGTGAATTTCATTTCACCACCGATAGGTGTTACTGTGTTAGTAGGAAGGCCACCAGGTACGGCTTGACTCCAAACAGTGACATAATCTTCATCAGTTACGTCATAGTAAAGATCCATTGGGATACTTGGGCTTTCATCAGCGCTAAATGCGAAATTTGAGAATAAGTTACTGAGTGTAGGAGCTTGGTTGATAACCTTAGCCAATACAGGTCCAATAAATTCTGCTAATGCAACTTGAGCTTCATACGCGACATCGCGGTTTTTAGAAGCCATTGCTTTAACGAGCTCAATTTGTTCGGGTGTTCTTTTTAATGTAATTTTCATTTTAAATTTTACCTTTCTTTATTAAAGATTATGCACAATCGATTTTTACGATAGCGTAACCACCTTTCATTAATCCTGCTTTACCAAATACATTGGTTCCACCAAGAGCTCCAGCTTCGTCATCACGATGACCAACTGCGAGAATGGTTCCAAGGATTTTTTGACCAGCTACAACAGCGGTACGTGCTACAGCTGCAACTTGTCCGTCAGCTGCTCCAATAAGAACTTGTCCAGCTGTACCAACAGTACCACCTTCAAAAGCATCAGAAGTAATAGAAATCATACCTTTCGAAAGAACAGGTACAACTTCACCAGGAAGAACTCCAAAAAGTTCGTCTTTCTTGACTTGATTGTAAAGAAGGTTTTCTCCAAGTTCATCACGAGCAACAGTTTGACGAAGTGTAATTCCGATACATTCATCTTCGGGAGCTGCGATAGGAGCAAAACTCAGTGTTGCTTCTGGATAAAAATTCTTTGCAACATTTGGATAATCAGTTTTTCCAAGCAGAGAATTTGCTCCAGTTTGAGCGTCGATATCAATTGGATCCCAACTTGTGCCCTCTGCATTAAGAGAGCCATTCGAAACTTTCACGAATACACCAGCATCACCTTGAGGGGTTGAGCGGCGGCCATCTTGAGAAAGATCGATGAATTGTTCGAGAGTTCCAGCACTTTTGAAGAGATTTACGACATCATGTTCATCGTAATCACGAAACGGTAATAGTCTAATAGCCATTTTATTTTATTCCTTTATATTTTAGTAGTTTATGGTTAAATTGTCTTCCGAGAAAGCTTTTTCAAATTTTTCTTTCAACGAAACTTCTTGCTCTGAGGATTCTGCATTGTTGTTAGCAACAACTTCTTCTTCGGCTTCCACCTTATCCATTGCTTCTTCAACAGCTTCTTCCTCTGAAGAATCAGTGCTTTTAAGTTCTGCCAAACGTTTTTCAACAGCTTCAGCTAGCTTAGCATTAAATTCTTCTTCTTGCTTAGCGATAAATTCTTTGTTCTGATGTTTAAGTACAACTTGCAATTTCTCTTGGAAAGTTGCAAATGCTTCTTCAGACTCTTCAAGATCTTTAAGTTCGTGAGCGACAACCTTACGGCTATCTTCGTCGAGCTCATAAGCATCTTCGATTACGGACATTCTCGCATCAAAACGAGCAACTGCCTCCTGTTGTTTATGCTGCTGCTCTAATTCTGTAACACGGTCAGTAGCAACTGTGAGCTCTTCACTAAGCCTCTTAACTTCAGCTGCAGTTTTTTCTGCGGCTTCAGTCAACTCAGCTTTTTCAGTCTCAAGTTGTTCTTTTTCTTGCACGAACGAATCGTTGCGTTCAAGAATTGCGTCATTAATAATTTTAGATACAGTAGCCACTGCTTCTTCAGAGAATTTCTTTTCAGAAACTTTTTCTTCAAGAGCTGACACTAGATTATTTAAAATTTCGTTATTGTCCATAATAATACTTTTTTTGTTATTTACATCAGAATTGATGTTTTGTGAAATATTTTTTTCCTTTTTTTCTGTAGTTGGTGTTTGTTCTGTTTTTGAACTAACTACTAATCCCTTTACATTAGCGGCGGGATTCGAGGTGAAGCCAATTCCGAGAGGAAAAATTTCTCCAACAATTAATCGGTGAATTGGTGAGCCATCTTTCATCTTTCCTTCGCCACCAAGAGCTTTTAAATTACCTTTTAACTCATCAATCATATTCTCATCATCGATAATTTCGGCGTTTTTCAAGTCATTACTGCCAACAGCCAATACAAAATCATTAAAACCAATTTCCCAACTAGCTGACACTTTATGATAAAGCTCACTTTCTGGATCTACAGATTGTTCGACTAAATTTGCAAATTGAGGATTGACTGTTCTATATATGAGAGAAGCTAGAGCAATATTAAATGGTTCGTTTGTATTCTCTACTTCTTCCGAAGATAGAATCTCATTACCCATAAAGCTAGAAAAGCTTGCAGAAACTATATGTCCAACTATCTTCTCCTTTTGATGTTCAATATTAGTTGGCTTATGTTTGAATTGGTCAAGAATGTTTATCGCTGATTTAGAGTCAATTCCATCACCGTTCTTATTAAATGCATTAACTACTGCTCCATTAAATGCCACAGCGAGTAAATCCATATTTTTTTCAAGATCGACATCTGTCGGTATTATTTCCTTTAATGACTCAAGTGAAGCTTTACTGATATTAAGGTCTGGCGAATCAACATCTCCAGACGCTAAAATTATATTTGAAAAATTTGTAGTGTATTTAAATTTTTTGCTCATCTATTTTAAGTACACTATTTTTTGTGATTTTTGCTATGATATAATATAGCTGAAGGATAATCGGATAGTTCATGCTTTGCGGATACCTCCAATATGTCAGGCATAACATCTAACTTTTGAATATTATCGATGTTCTTAACACAAGACAATAATGTACGCTTCCACTGGTTTTGTTCTTTAGCACAAACAACTGATTCGCACAACTTAACAATTAAATCTTTATGGTTGTCATTCAATTCTTTTAAATTTTTATGTTTTTGGAAATTAGCAATAGCATAAGATTGTAAATCTTCTATATCATATATTGTTTGTTGAACATTATCTTTTCCATAATAATCTGCGGCTTGTAATGGAATTTGATTTGTTCCATTTGGTCGTCCAGGAGATTTTTTAGTTTTATTTTGTGTTTCTTTACTTTTTTGCTGAACAGCTTGTTTTTGGTTCTGCACGCCTTCTTTTTGGATTTCTAGTTGTTCTTCTGCAATTTCTCGATCTTTTTCAGACTGAACACTTTCAATCATTGGTATACCACCAACCAAAGGATTGTAATAACCTTTTTCACGTTGCTCAACATACTTTTCTTGAACTTGAGATAATTCGCGTGGATTTGGATACAGTCCAGTTTGCATGGATTTGATGCCTTGCTCTGGAGTAAGTATACCAATTTCCAACAATCTAGTAATAACTCTATGAAACTGAACTTCATCTTTAATGTCAATCTCTTCAAATTTAGCTGTGGGATAAGACTTTAATCCCATGTTCTGACAAACCTCTTTAATTTGCGGCTGTAAAAAATCATTTAAAAATGCATTACGAGACTCTTTTAATCTCTCTAAGAATATTTCAGCTTTAACTTGTGTGTTTGAGAACTTTTCACTACCCACAATAATATTTTGTAGGCCTTCTTTAATATCTTCATTTACTATTTTGTATTTTTCAGAACCAAGAACTTTATTAAGATCAGGAATAACAAATTGAGCTTTAGTTGTGTAATCTGCAATTAATGCTCGGCCAACACTCTCATTTTTAAATAGCTCTTGCATGGCTTTTAAATTGTTTGGGTTCACTCCGCCTTTATCTGGCTCTGCCCCCATTGTAATTAAAAGTATTACATTCTCTACGGTTCTACATATAGCTTGATCAATCTTCTTTAACTCTAACTTCCAATTAATATCATCTAATACAGGAAAGCCAAAAGGAACAGCAAAAGGTTCATAATCTTGTTTTTTATAAAATGAATAAATTAATTTTTCTGAATCTAATTCAATTTTTAAGCCATCACGAGTAAATGATCCATCTTTAATTTTCTTTTTAGTTTCAGGATCCAATGAATCAAATACTTTTTTATCTTCTTCTGTTTTTGGTTCTCTTAATTTTTCTAACTCATAGTCGGATAATACTTTTTTATATATTCCATCTTGAAATGCGGTAGCTTTATCTGCAACAATGTCATAAGGATTAAGTAACATGTATCGAACTGGTATCTCTCCAGGCTTTAATGTCTGAGATGCGTATACATAATTCATCTTCATTAAGTCTTCGTTAGAAAACTTACCATCTACTCTATAAAAAAATATATTCCCTGATCTATAATACTCCCTAAAGTATTGGTCTTTTAGTTTCCATATACCTATTTTTTTCATCCATCCCTCAATGAACTTTTTAGATCGGTCATTCTCACCCTCAAGGTATATAGGCGAATTAGAAAATTCAGCCATTATATCTATAGCGTTTCTAAAAATTGAAATATTAGCATAAGCCTTTTGACATAGCTCTATAGCATCTCTAACATTAACTCCATCGCCAGAGTAATCATAAGGAAGCATACCATTCCTAATATTGACATATTTATTTTCTTTATTGTTATGGTGTATGGCATTTTTTCTAGAAGTTGTATGATCTCCATATTGAACTCTTCTGTTTGAAGTGCTTGCCGCAGCAGACTGGACATAAAAACTGTCTCCAGCTGTTTCTGGTAGTGTTCCTATAGCTTCATTTAATTTCAATATATCATCTATAGGTTTATCCTGCTTTGAAAATTGACTCCAATAATCAGATCTTTTTGTATACTTTCTTTTTTCTTTCACAATACATAATACACAAAGTCTAACTAAAAGTCTATAAAAGTTAAAAGTTAACTTATAAACATTGGAACAAATGTAGAATGAGCTTGCTGAGCCTTAGAGTTATTCATGTCATGAAATACCTTAACCATCCAACTTCCAAGCACTAAAGCTGAGTACGAATCCTTCCTCGCTTTGTCAGGTCCAGTCTGCCTTCTAAGCTCTGGAGGTAGCCCAAAAGTCTGCGTTCCCTGAGGTGAAGTTGTAATCTGAATTAATGCGCATTGATTTTTCGTCATGTTAATCATGTCGTATTGATGTTCTATAAAGTCTATCATTTTTGCTTGACCACTTTGCTTTGACTCTTCTTCAGATAGTCTAAGAAATTTTAATTTATTGATTGGTATTTTTTTAGCTCTTTGTTTATTGTAAGCTTCATCAATTGCTCTAGAACCAAACCAAATACGTTTATGATCAAAATTTGCTTGTAATAACTCATTAGCTTTTCTGATCCAATCAGATGTAGGCTTTCTTAGGAATAAATACTTATAATCTTTTTTATTGTACTGCACTTTCGCAGTTCTTAATTCATCTTTATAATTTTCCATTTTATCGAAATCGCCGTCAACACCTTTTATTTTTATATTGCTAGTTTTAAATAACTCACTCTCATTAACTGCATTGATAAATTGAACGCCTCCATTGTAATCTCCAACTATAGCAATGATATTAAAGTTTTTAATAAGATAATGAAAATAAAAAATATGTTCTCTCAGTGGAGTTCCGGACATTGCATAAGAGTGAACTAAGGTTGAGGTACCTTTACTTTTATGATACTTTAATACATGCATAGCAAAATCATCACTACTTTCACTTTCTGACCAAGATGGGTCAAAAGCTAATATATATTCATCCTCAGGCTGACCTTTAATTTCTACATGAGGATCTTCTCCATCTGGCACGGTACAAGCGGCCATACGAGAAGTTTTAAAGTATCCAGAACTATCATCAGTAAATAATGCTCCAAATTCACGTTCAAACTGAGATTGACTCATTGTAGCTTTAGCTTGAGTTATAAGGTTTTGGTCGTAAAGCTGCTTGGGTGCGCAATCATAAGAAAACTGCATGATACATCTTGTAGCTTTATCTGTTTGATTTTCAATTAAACCCTCAAATTGACTATACAACTTATACATGTATTCAAATTTATAACTAGCAGACGAAAGCATGATAAGTTTATTGTTTGGCCATATATATCTTTCTTCTTCAGTCATCTTGCCTTGCTCAATTAGTTTTGTTTCAAGGTTATACAAATCTTCTCTTTGAGTGGGGTTCTCAACAACAGAAAGGAAAGGAACAATAACTTCATTATAGATTCTTTCCGGCATCAATAAGAACTCATCAATAATGATTCTATGAAACCTAAATCCTCGAAGCTTGGATCCATCTCCTAATGGCAAGGCTCTAATCCTACTTCTCCCAATTTCCATTAACCATTCATCATTGCTTTTTGATTTTTTAGTTATACAATTCGCTAGCATTCTAGCTTCAGGCTTTGCGGCGATGTCTTCAATTTTTTTAAATATTTGTTTGGACTGCCTAAATGATGCGGCCAATATCCCAATCTCAACACCCTGATGTAGTATAGCATCAAGAAAAGCGTATACACCAGTAGTAAACGATTTACTCATACCACGACTCCAGACCCCCATAAAGTAATCAGTTTCAAACATAGCCTTAATAGCCATATGCTGAAAAGGAAACAAATCTACCCCACCCACTAAGCTAGTAGTGAAAGTTATGTTGTCTTTTAAAAATTTATAAAGATTTTGCTTTGCCTCGTTTTCATCGAGGAAGCCCTCTAAGTTCAGAGTTTCTTGATTGACGTCTTCCTTAGGTCGACGAGTTTGATTTCCTTCATCCCAAGCCATTTTTATCTATATAATATTGTAAATCAACATCCCATAATCTCTTACCTAAGGTTAAAATCTTAGGGATGACTGATTGAGAGTTTGTTCGAGTACCTGTAAAAACAAATTGACAACTTCCAGCAAACTCGTGAGATATTAATCTCATGTTGTGGTATATGAATTCTAAATTTGATTTGTGTGGGCCGAAAGCATTATTTTTATATAACCTATTAAGATCGCTTTCCACAACTATGAATAAGTATGAGTCAAAATCTTGTACTCTCTGAAGTTCTCTTTTGAACCTAGCTAAACCTCCCGAAAGAGTACCCTTAAAATCAGAATCAGATTTTCTATCTACATAAGTATAGTTATAATCATCACCCCCAACCGTATAATCTCCGAAATCTAACTTTAGATCTTCAGACACATTAAAGATTAATGGTTTTTGTTCTCTTGTGTCAACAAAAATCTTTAAATTCTCAAAATGTTCATCTTCCTTAAAAAAGCTTTCATCAATCGCACTACCATGTAGCGGTCTTACTCCAGCTGCTTTACATGCTGCTCCATACGAGCCAAAAGCATATTTGTAGACATCTATGTCTGGCAACTTGTTGATCTTTAACTCTAAATGGTTTGGAGCGTACTTAAGACCCTTTAATTCTATTCTTTGTTTTAATTTTTTTAATGCGTATTTTGCAGCCGTCTCTTTATCTTGAGACATGCACCATTTTATTAATTGACTGCGAGTAGAAAAGTCATTATTAAAGTAATCATCTTTCTTTTTGAAAGGTAATGGTTTTCCTGTTAATAAATTATTACGTGGATAAAATGTAGTATAGTAAGTAGCTAAATCCATCTTGTGCTTCTTGAGATGTATATGAAGCCCTTTTTCTGTGTCAAACTCTTCGTGACACACTTGACATTTAAAATTAGATGACATCGCTTTTAGATATACCTAATATTCTTGACTTCCAAGAATTCATAGATTCCAAATTATCAGCTTCTTCCTTGATAGCCTTCTTTTGCATGTTTGCCATCTTGACCATTAGTTTTCGCTCTTCTTCGTTTTGAAAGCTTTCAACTAGTGACAGTATTGATGCGTTTTGATCTTGACGTTGAGATATCCTTTTTGATCTGTCTCCAGCAAGTCTTTGTATTAAAGACTCCTGTCGTTTTTCGCATTGATTATACTCTTCACTTTTGGTTTTTAATAGTTCTGATAGCCTTACCGTCAGCTCTTGCTGTTCGTCTGCTTCATCAAACATTCTGTTTAATTTCTCCATGTGTGAAGATATGTTTTTTAAGTTTATATAATCAACACATACATTTACATACAAATTAACTTCATCAGTAGTCAAGTCTGGCTTGTCCCAAGTAGCTCGAATAAATTCAGCCTCAAATAAATCTTGATCTTCTTCCTTATGATAATTACTTATAATCTGAGTAAATCTTGGGGATTTTAAAAAACGAAATAAAGATTCAATTGATTTTTTTTCCATTGCTTTCATTTCTCCTTCTCTTAGTCCTGCATCAGTATATAGGTTGACCTTCTCTAAGCATTCAGCTATATTTTTAGGTTCATCGTATTTGTTGCGTTCAGCTCGATTTTCTTCGCGTTTCCTTTTTTTGGCCGCATCCAAATAACTTCCAACAGTTCTTTGTTCCCTGCCTAGCTTTTTAACTTCGTCATCAGGGAAAAGTAGTTGTGCAATTTGATAACTACTCATTCCGTCTTGAGAGTATTGCTCGATAAAGTTTTTCTGCTCTTCTGTTAATACTATAGGTTTAACATTTTCATGGACTGAAGTTTTATATTTTATCTCTTTAGAAACTAAATATTCCCTTACAGCTCTACCCTGCTTTGATCTACCATCTATAGTACCATCTTTAAATGTCGCGCGTGTTAATTCAATTAAATCTGGAATTTTATGAAAATTGTCGTCAATAAATTTTTTTTGTTCTTCGGTTAAATTCATAATATTATATCTTTGTTTTTGATTATTTTAATCACTTTTTCTTTGAAGAATTTGCGCATATTTTTGATTTGCTTGTATCCAGCCTTTCTTCCTGATTCATTTGTCTTGTATCCTAATTCTTTAGCAACAATGTCTTCATTTATATTATCTATAAATAACATTTTATATATCTTGTACTGTCGATCAGACAAGTCTTCTTTTAAATGTTTTTGTACCGAGTCGATTGCTAAATCCACGTTAAACTCATTTGATTTAAATGTTGCTGATTCATATTCTTGAGAGTCTAACCTTAGGGGTATTTTAACATCGTGCGCACCCTTTTTACTTTTTTCCCACTTTTTATAAAGTGGACAACTACTATCTTGAGATCCGCTTTTAGTAAACGAACATAAATTATCACCACCAATAGATGTATCAAAAGGGCAATTACTACATGGTTTTGCAAAGTTTAAATAAAAGTTTCTTAAAATATTTTTAAATTGATTACTTATAATTTTATTTATCCAAGGCTTTAAATCTCTCTTTTGATCCCATTTCTCCCATTTTTGATAAATATGTAACCTTATTATTTGCTCAACATCCTCAAAAGCGATCCAGGGCATAGAATCAAGAAACCATTTGTTTTTACGTTTACGAATTTCTTGATTGATTACTTCAATTTGATCTTCGAATATAAGTTTTTCAGGTCTACCCATTTTTTCTAGGCCTACCCCTTTTACGTTTGGTTGGTTCGTTCTTCTCTAGCTCTCTAGGCATAATTGAGCCCAGTGTAAAGTTGGTGTTAGAAACTTCTATCTCATACTCTAAATTTGATATATCAGGAACTTCATAAATGTCAGTACCGTCTTCATCGTGCACTTCTTTTTGGATTGGTTGCGCTCGCAAAGATTTTTGCTTTAATGGTGTAGCTCCTCTAGTCTGACTTAAACCTTGGTCTAATGGAGTTCCACAGCTAGAACAAAATTTAGGCTTGGTTACAGTATATTCGTTTTTTCCACCACAGTGTTGACAATATGTTGATAACATACTATCATAATAAAAACATATTTACATTAATTCCAATTAAAATTAAATTAAATAACCGCTAATTATTTTCGCTTGATTCTCTATTAAATCAATATCTTTTTTGTATATCTCTGTTTTCTTTTTTGTAAAGTCTATACATATAATTCCTACTACGCCATGATTTAATGTTTCTATGGGAAATGCATAAGAAGATCGTACTCCACGTTCCTCTAGCCAATTGCGTAATAATGGGCTATCAATAGACTCAATATCCTCAAGTCTGAAAGATTTATCTCCATGAATACCCAATACATCTTTAATGAATGCATTAAATGTGCTAACTCTTAAATCTTGCAACCTCATCGACTCAGAACTAACTCCAGAATTCAAAGATTCATATGTACAACTAAATTTCTGTTGGTGGTTTCCACTGTAAAAATGATCACCGTTATGAAACTCAAATATGTATGCTCGATCAGCAGTAATCTCGTTCCTGGTGAAATCTAGGGCTTTTTGCACATTTTCGTTTTGCTTTGTGTATTTCACAACACAGGCATTTTGTTTATTTTTTTTAGCTTGAACAAGCTCTTTAATAAAGATGCTGATTATTGTAGTTCCAGCAACTATACAAGATGATAATATAATAGACCAATCCATGAAGTAATATACACCAATTATTCTAAAGTAATCGGTAAAAACATTTCTTCATTTGAATTAAATGTGTCAAAGTAATCGCCCGTAGAACCCGCACTAACACTAGGGGTTGGTGTTATAGTTGGTGTTATGCTTGGTGTCGGGGTAACTGTTGCTGTTGGAGTTGGAGTGGGAGATGGGCATACTCCTAACACATTTATAGTACCGCGCATACCTGCATGATTTTCGCACTGATATTGATACTTGTCAATTGCTTCATCGCAAGGCACTTGCCATGTTAAGGAGTATGTATGATCTTCATATGGACCCTCAGTTAAATCTGTTTTTACTACTCCAGAGAGTGGAGCCATAGCTTGGCCTAAGTCGTTATAATTAGTTATCTTAAGCGGATGAGATAAGAGGTTTGGTTCATCACCGGTAACAAATATTGTTAATGTTTCTCCGCGATTAACATCAATGCATCCAAATAAACCACCATTACCGCTTGAATCACTTGTAGTATATTTATACTCTGAATGACCAGGACTAATATATTCAGATTCTACTGTTATAGTTAAAGGCGATGATACACACCCCAACTTTGTAGGAGTTGCAGTTGGAGTTGGAGTGGTTGAAGGCGTTGGAGTTATACTTGGAGTAGGGTAAAATGATTCACAAACTACTGGATTAAACTCTAAATTATTGTTTCCGCCCATGTATCCATGGTTATAACATTCGTAAGACAAAGAGCCACCAAATTCGCTTCCTATATTTAATGTTACGTTGCCATAGTAAAAATTATGAACTCTCGAATCATTACCTGATGCATAAACTGATTGTTTTGACCCAAATAAAGAGTCGCCAGTATAGCTAAAATCTGAATAACTTCCAGTAATATCACCTATGTATTCATCATAAAATGCAATTGGGTGCTCAATAGGCACATTTAAGAATTTAAACTCTCCGTTACCCATATAATGTTTCGATTCCTTATTATTAAATATATACTTACCATCTTGAATTGACACATTATTTTGGCCAGACAAGCAATTATATACTACGGTTGAAGGAGTTATAGTGGGCGTTGGAGTAACTGGTGGTGTCGAACTTGGTGTTGGGGTTGGACTAGGTGTTACTGGGTCAAAAGTTTTTAATAAACTAAAAAATAAAGACCCAGATTTATAAAAAGTTAAAGTTAATTCTCTGTTACTCGCAAGAGAAATGACAATTTGACCTCCAGATGAACTAATGGATTGTTGATTTGAAGTTCCGTAATCCCAAAGTAAGGAGCCGTTATCTTCTTTAACAACAAAACCTTGACCTCCTATCGTTAAAGTAGCTTCAACATTTGAACCTAAAACTTGAATGTATTGTTCGTTAGAGAGTTCGTATATGTCGATAGATTTATTTTCTCCGTTTTGCAGCGAATTTACAATACTCAAAGATTTTAACCCTAATATAGCGCTTCCGTTTTTAATTTTATAAAAATATAATTGAAACTCTACTCCAGAATCTAAAGTTACATTAACTTTGTCTTGAATGTTTAAAGTTGTGGATTGTGAGCTACCAAAATCAAAAGTAATTCTTTTGCTGCTTGGTTCATACTTTAATGTTATTGGAGTTTCATCTATAACGATTTGTTTTTGCCATCCATGCAATTCGTACAGCTCGAAGAATTTTATTCGCGAGAAATCTGAAGAGTAGTACTTGTGTAGGTCAGGATTATCTTCGTTACCAAAATATAAATCTACAGTTGGGTAATCATCGCACAGCAAACCGTGCATTCTTGGCATTCTTATATTGATCCATCCATCTGGATCTTCTTTTTGCACACCGCAGTACTCTAATCTATTTTCGGGTAAAAATCTTAACCTTTTAATGGTTTCACCTTCTTTTAATTCAAATATTATTTTATGGCTGTGATTTCTATACCACCAACCCTTTACATTGGTTCTTCCTCCTTGTCTTACTTTGTATCTAAAAATACAATATGGATTATCTTGAGTTAAAATAATTTCCATTTTTTTCATATCATGAATTTCATCAAGCTCAATATTTAGCAAACTCATATTCTGCATGTAAACCTTGTCGAAAGTAGTGTTCATCTTATGGTTCCATCGATAGTAATCTAAATTATAAGTAAATCCTATTGATGAGCCATCAATCACTTTATTCCAACCGTGATCCAATCTCCAGCTCGTAATAACTTCGTTGTTATCGAAAGTTGAATAACTCGGAAAGTATTTATAGTCTTCTTGAGTATAATACCTCCAATCTCTATAATAGCATTGATAAGAGGAATAGACGCTTGAGTTATCATTTGGTCTTGCGGGAGGAGCTAAGAATATATTATCACTATCTGATCCAGGCCCTTTGTACCATGTGTAAGTACAATCACTGTGATGTGAAGATTGGCCTATGTAACAATTAATTCCCTCCTGACCAAGATGTGAAATATAATTTTTGTTTTTAAAATCCCTAATCGTAAACCTACTGTAAGTGCCATAGCCCGCGTTACTTTGTTCTACATTTTTTGCGGCGCTTCTAAACGTAGGAAAAGCCGGCATTGTAGAGTAGGAAGCCAAGTCTAAAGTTGGGTCATCGCTTAATGGTATTGGTATTGGATCCAATAATGGAGTAGAGTCATCAATGTCAGGTATACCGTCATTATCGCTATCCAATAGTGTTGAAGTTGGGGTAATACTTGGAGTAATACTTGGAGTGATTGTTGGAGTGGCTGTATTACTTGGAGTGATTGTTGGAGTGGCTGTATTACTTGGAGTGATTGTTGGAGTGGCTGTATTACTTGGAGTGATTGTTGGAGTGGCTGTATTACTTGGAGTAATTGTTGAAGTAACTGTATTGGTTGGAGTAATTGTTGGAGTAACTGTATTCGTTGGGGTAATTGTTAGAGTAACTGTATTCGTTGGGGTAATTGTTGGGGTGACTGTATTCGTTGGAGTAATTGTTGGAGTAACTGTATTACTTGGAGTAATGCTTGGCGTCGGAAGCGTATCTTCACCCGCATTATAAACAACTTCCTCTAATTGCACAAAACTAACATGATCAGGACTTCCACTAATATAATCAATACTGCTTAAATCTACTCCAGACAAAAATAAATCTGTACCTTCAGACTTAAACAGTAGTGATGTGCTTAATGATGTAGATTTGCCTTGATTGTATAGTGATAATATTTTATTATTTTCTCCATTGTAAAAATCTACTTTTACATATTGTTCTGCATCACCTTCAGTGATAAAGGATAATGTACTAGACATTCTGTATGTATTACCAATAATAAGATTATTAAAAGTTAAATCGTTAATAATTGAATTAGAGCTATACGATGCAGTTAAATATTTTGTCTCGAAATTTAAATTCAACTCACTACTCGACCCACCACCAACTCCATCAAGAAATCCATAATCTGTAAGATCACTTGCGATCTTTTCGATGCCTGTGAAATGTATACCGCTTTCGTTATCGTTTACTACAAGATAATCTCCACTGTGACCTTGGTAACCTGAGGGGGTGTCTTGTATTCCAGTGATTGTAATGTCCTGTAAGCTCTGACGTACAGCTGAACCCATTTCAGAGTATATATTTAACATTTGTTGTGGTGTCATCATAATATTAGTTACAGTTAAATACTCCAGTTATAGATAAATCCTTATTAAATGTTACTTGAGCATTAGATGGATTCGAGCTATTAGATATCAAACTTTGTTCACTTGTTTTCCACTCTACAAATTGGCATGAGCTTTCATCTAATTGACCTCGAGGACTGGAAAGTGAGCTAGACACTAAAGTGTTATAGTCAGTAGAGCTAAACATAAATAAATCAAGATTATTTTTTGGAAAAACAGTAGTTTGAGAGGAAAATAGATTATCAACATAACCCAAAGCAGGGTTGGCTTGTATTTCGCCTTTTGTAAATAATGTATTTAAATCTCCAGGTACACCCATTTCTAGTAGTGTATGTTTTATTGGATTAGTGTTATTTTGTAATAAAATGTATTTACCATTACCAAAAATTCGATTACCTATTGTCTTTAATGAACCAAATGAATCAAGGTCAACTACAGCGCTAGGTTCAGGCAGAAATTCATCTACCACTTGATTGGGCGTCGTTGGGCTATGAGGCATATTTCCAGGTAAAAGGTAAGGTGTTTCTAAGTCGTAACTAACTAGGTAGCTGAGTTTATCATCAGTGTCATTGGCATAATTCTTTTTAAACAATACTATTAATGTGCTTCCATTGTTTGTGAAGTTCATAGATACAAGATCATATCTCTTGTTATGGGCATACCATCTCTGGTAATACCCAAAATAAGAATCTTGTGAGTTGCCTACTGCATTCCTCGCATACCAATCGTTATTTGGGTTGATAGAATACAAGTCACCAGGTGTATCTAAAGTTTTTCTTTCTATACCTCCATGATAATAAACATATACAACTGAAGGGTCATCTGTTGTTACTACCCCCAATCTTCCAGCTAAATTAGGATAATACTGGTTACTACTTTCAGATCGAATTTGTTTAAATTTTGATCTTGTGCCAGTACTTAAATCGTATGGTTGAGTAAATAAATACTCATGAACATACAAGCTTTGATAACCAAATCCAATAGCTCGTAATCCATCTTCTGAGAAATGCATGTCTGATATTTGAGAGGGATAATTTATAAATTCGTCTCTCAAACGCATTGATTGTGGATTAAATTGATTGTATGGATCAGAGTTGTTTAAAGTAAATACTTGAGTAGCTGTAGGTGAATCGTAGTGAACTTGAGGGTGTAATACGCTATCTGGAGCAATTGCCCATTGATAATCGGACTCAGCGAAATTCAATTTTATTGAGTCATCTGGCACTCCTTGAAATTCAGTAAATAAGCAAGCTTCGTGTAATTGTGGAGAACTTAACCCTTGCAAGGAAAGAGAAAATGTATTGCTAGCATTTTCAGTGATTACTTCATCTTTGTAAATGATATAATTTGTCTTATCTTCTAGCGAAGCTACACAGCCTGGTAGGCCGTCAGATTCGCCTGGGGGTAATGTAGTGATCGTATCTTGTTTAATGATTTTTGTCCATTCGCCATCGCATGAATGATACAGTTCACATCCAGAGGCTACTATTTTACCGTCGTTTTCTGTGGCATCTGGCAAATCGGTATATTTTGGTATATCTGAACTACTTCCTCCAAAACCATAATCTGTTAGGTCGCTTGCAATCTTTTCGATACCTGTGAAATGTATGCCTGTTTCACTGTCATTAATCACAAGATATTCGCCACTGTGACCTTGATAATCTGTTGGTGTATCATGTAAGCCAGAAAAATACAATTGACCGCTAACATAAGTTCTAATAACTGAACCCATGTCCGACATGGCTTGTATATGTGAACTTACTTTACTCATCTCAATTAAATTACACTAAAGTTTCCGGTTATCGAGGTTGAATCTGTGATTATTAAAGTGGTTTCTAAACTGTTTGGATCAGCGAAATTTCCACCCGTCCATCCGTCAAATGTACAATTTGTACTAGGAAAAGCTTGCACAGTAATTTGTGTATCTGTGGGAAATAAGCCCCATTTGTATCCAGTATCTTTTATTCTTACGACCCCACAAGAAGAAATGTTTGAGTTATCGGATATTGTTCCTCCGCTCACCAAATTTGTTGAACATTCCTCTGTGAAGTAAAATTCATCATCACTCGATTCATTATAACCTACATAACCAATAATACTATTTAATTCTGGATTTGGCTGTTTAGACATTGTGTATCCACCGTGCAAGGCAGCGGGGGAACTACTACTACTGTGGAATTGTTTTGATATTTTTGTCCAGCCAGACCCCGTCCACTTAGCGAAATTCATATTAGTCGTATAACTCGATTCTGGGCGCATAGGTCGACTAGCTAACATTAACAATGTACCATCCTCGGATATACCTCCTTGTTGTGTATTGTTATTCAAAGATCCATCTATTGGTTTTGAAAAGTTAAATCCAAATGTACCTTCATCAAACAATAAGTCTCCAAGTCTATTCCAAGATTCTCCATTCCATGTTATTACTCCAACAGGTCCAGTTATACGATCAACAAAACTAATTGTTCTTTGTGCAGGAGTATAATAATTGTGATTTGAATTAAATGACAGTGAATCTGGTAATTGATAAAGTATAGCATTTCCATCTCTACTTAAATCAAAAGTCATTCCTAAATGAATAGATATAGGTAAACTCCAATCAATTCCTCCTGTTATTACCGCTTCTTGTATGCCAAGATCAAAGGAGCTTACATTTTCTTTTTCAGACCAAATGTTCTGAGAGTCTCTACGAAATACTTTTATTCCATGAAAATAAGCCGTCCTAGTATTAGAATCTGGCTGTCCAGTTGGGTTGCTATTGCTAACTCCACCTACATCGTAACTTAAATTCCCCCCTATGCTGTATCCACACTTTACAGCAATGGTACTGCCATCTTTACTTAACTTTAAATCTTGAAAGCCTATACCGTTAAATGTTTGAATTAAATTCCAAACTTGAGTAGATTCGTTATAATTGTATATAAATAAAGCTTTAGGGTTTGTATCAAAATAATTATGAAGAAAAGAAACCGCTAAAGTTTTACCGTCTCCGCTTAATTGAACATTTATTAACCTTTCCTCAATGTCATTGTAGCCTTCATTATTAGAAAAATAATCACTGTTTGTTAGAGGCAATTCTATTACATGTTTTTCTGTAGTGCTATTGGTGTCTAAATTTAATTCGAATATAACTATCGCACCATGACCACCATTTGTATTTGAAAAACGGGGCTCTACCGCTGCAACAATTGTTCCATCATCATTCATTGAAATTGACCTACCCCAAAGGTCAGTAGCTATACTAGGTTTTAATTCTGCTATATGATTTGCTAATTGAAGCGATCCATTACTAGCATTAATTTTCAAGACATCTACAAATGGAGTTGAAATCCCTTCGTCATCGCCCCATCCAAAAGCTATAACTGTTCCACTTCTATTAAACTCACAAGAAACTCCAGGCCCCCTCAATTTATAAAGGTTTCCTCTTCGATTGCCCCAAGTTGTATTGCTTCCTCGTATTTGATTAGTTTCTTGTTGAACAGCGCAGGATAAAAAATTATAGCTATTCGTAATATTCTGCCAAGTTCCTTCAGAACTGGTATCATTTGATTGTCCGTCAATATTTTGAAATGTACAGACTTCGTGCAGTACATCGTCTGTGGTTTGACCGTTTAAGCTAGCTTGTAATATTAAGGATGAATTTTCATTTAATACAGTGTCCGTGTAGTCTATGTATTGCAATGATTCTCCTGCAGTTGTAACACAAGCAGGATATAAAGTTTGCTCAGCTTCTGATAAAGGTAATCTATCTATAGAAACTAATGGTTTCCATTCTCCATCGCAAGAGATATACAGCTCGCATCCAACTTGTACGATCTCTCCATCATAATCTATAGCTGGAACAGGTAAATCGTTAGAAGAATTATACTCTTTTGGTATAACTGGAATATCTTTAGCTATACCTGTAGAATCAATATACTCTAATCCAGTTTCAGTTGACCTTAAATAGTATCCAGATTGATAATTTATCGGAGTATCATGCAAGCCAGTGAAGTCTGTAATGCTTTCACTATCATTACCTCCGAAACCATAATCTGTTAGATCACTTGCAATCTTTTCGATACCTGTGAAATGTATGCCGCTTTCGTTATCGTTAACTATGAGGTAATCTCCACTGTGTCCTTGGTAGCCTGTTGGGGTATCTTTTAATTCAAAAAGTCCTGTTGGCACATAATCTTTTACTGCGAAAAGTAGATCTTCGATTCCTGCTAAGCTTTGTTTGGTTGATGACATAATATTTATTACACTTTAACAGGGATTAATTGACAGGTTTGTTGGCGGGGTGAAGTTGCTTGTGTATACTGCTTTTTTACTGATGCGTACATCTTGGATTTGGCCTGCGAAATAATCTTGAATTGAAGAAATAGTTGACCTTGTTCGCCTGCCTATTTCAAGCGGGAGATTTGAATGTCTATATGTCGTAAATGCAGTTTCAGCCAATTTCGAACCATCAACAAATCCTCTTAGAGTGTTATTCTTTCGTGATACTGCAATATGGTACCATCTTTTTGTTTCTAACGGAAAAAGTAAATTCACTCCAAGACCTGAAAAGCTTCCGCTAGAATTAGAGTAAAGAAATGTAAACAGTCCCCGATGGTCTAAAAAGAATAACCAACCATTATTACTACCTTCATTTGTTGCGTTACCAATTATACTTGCACCGGAACCGTGACCGGATGTATGTAGGTGACTTAAGGTATCAAAGTTAACCCAAAATTCTATTGTAATGTCTCCAGCGCCTAAATTCCAATCATTCGACGCAGGCAAACTCAAATAGTCCCCGTTGCCATCAAAATTCATTGTGTCACCACCAAACAATGTGGCAGTATTGTCTACAACTGTATCACCAACAGTTGTGATCACATGCTCGTTATCACTCTTATCAGCGATAGTTTCTCCTGTGTCAGGTTGAAGATGTAAAGCTACATCTTCACAACTTGGTTGACTAGGAGCAATCAAACACTCAAAACTTCCAGTGATCGACAAATCAGTATCCACAAAAACAGTAGTATTCGCACTACTAGAATCTCCAAAATTTGCATTACTACTCGTCCACTCGCTAAATACACAATCTTTTCCTTGACCGTCAGAATATCCCTCTGCAGAAAGGTTTATCGTTTGCGGGCCCGCAAACATTCCCCACTTGTAAGTAGTTTCATCAATAACTACCGTATTTCTTTCGTCTTCTAGTTTTGATTCTGGAAACAAACAGACATCGAAAATTAGATCAGAAATTTTTGTTCCGTTATTTAAAATCGATTCAGCTGTTAAACCTAAGTTGTCCGCTAAAAATCCATCTTTGTACTCTTGGTATTGATTGTATTCTTCGAGATTCGTTACACATCCTGGAGCTTCCACTGGTGGAGGTATCGATTCGCCACCAATCTTACTCCATGTTCCATTGCATGAGTGATATAGGTCACATCCAGACGCTACTATTTTACCATCGTTTTCTGTGACATCTGGAAGATCTGTGTAGCTTGGTATGGTTGAACTTCCTCCACCAAATCCATAATCTGTAAGGTCTTGAGCTATTTTTTTGATACCTGTGAAATGTATGCCAGTTTCGTTGTCGTTTACTACAAGGTAACCTCCACTGTGTCCTTGGTAATCTGCTGGTGTATCATGTAACCCAGTAAATCCAGTCGCTCCTTCAGGAAAATCGATCTCTGCGGATACTTCTTCGGCTAAACCTGTGATATCAACATATTCTAAACCGTCTGCGGTAGAACGCAAGTATTTACCTTCTTGGTAATCTGCTGGTGTATCATGTAACCCAGTAAATCCAGTCGCTCCTTCAGGAAAATCGATCTCTGCGGATACTTCTTCAGCTAAACCTGTGATATCAACATACTCTAAACCGTCTGCGGTAGAACGTAAGTATTTACCTTCTTGGTAATCTGCTGGTGTATCATGTAACCCAGTAAATCCAGTCGCTCCTTCAGGAAAATCGATCTCTGCGGATACTTCTTCGGCTAAACCTGTGATATCAACA
>Ga0181400_1000245_pt1 | contig 23029 bp, 32 predicted proteins | sample 23SPOviralmetaG_FD_130129 | JGI IMG/M metagenome (GOLD analysis project Ga0181400, IMG submission 130129) | Marine viral communities from the oligotrophic San Pedro Time Series (SPOT) site, San Pedro Channel, CA, USA - 23 SPOT_SRF_2011-06-22 | ecosystem: Environmental > Aquatic > Marine > Strait...
AAATACAGTTATACCGCTAAACGCGAATACGATTTGTTTGTTTCTAATAATTGCGACCATAATTGGTCTTTATAAACGCCACGTTGATATTAGTCAAGATCGCGAACGACGTCGTATTTGATACACTCGTTAGGGTCGAGGTAAACGTCACGTTTCATAAGTTTCTTAAGTTGTTTATCAGGAATATTGGTTTTCTCCGTATAGGTTTTCTTAACCATGTTCATGAGTTTATCACACATTTTCATCTCATCCTTAACTTCCTCGTATTTCCCCCAAAACCCGGTCGTGGATATTTGGTGAATGAGAACGTGTGCGTTCTTACCGATAAGACGTTTGTGTCCACCCAAAAGAAGGAACGTTGCTGCTGAACAGCACTCACCTTGTGCGATCGTGATAACCTTAACGCGTGATTTTTCGAGGATGTTCATTGCACTCAGACCCGCGAATAAGTCACCGCCTCCGCTACATATATGTATCCGAATAACGGGTTCATACCCCATAAGTTCCGCCTTTTGTTTAAGAAGTTTAATTTCGAGTTTCTTAAACTCTTCTATAAATTCGAGAATATCCTCGTTCGTGATTTCACCGTAGTATAATATTTCATTACCGATAACACGTGTGATTTTAAATTCATCCTCATCCGTGTTAGTGGTTGTAGACATTATATTTGAATTATTCTATAATTTCTTCTTTAATCAACTTTTTTATTTTTGTAACTTCGCGTTGTTTAAGTTTATTTTGTATTGCTAAATGATTCATTACATCGAAGTCTTGGGGTATCAGATTATATTCTATAAATTTAGAAATATCACCTTTTTGTGCATACATTCTAAATAACATAAACTCTTGGTGCTTGAAATTAGATCTTGAACGTACCTGTATACTTCTTATTTTCTGTTCACGCATTCTCTGATTACCAAATTTTGTCCAAAACCTACCCGGTCTAATATTTTTCATATCCATTTTTTTCGTAAAATACATTTTAGGTATTTTTATGGCGTTTAGTACAAATAAAGGCATGATATCCCAATCTCCTTTATACAATTCTGAATCGTAAAGATCTGCTAATGAAAGTGCTCGTGTTATTTTATCCATATTATCATCGACACAATCTATATAATTTTCTTGAATAAGTGACCACATGTGTCCATGTTCCGTAAAAGTATCGCATATATTTATATCATGTCCGTTACATAAAATATCTACCAATTGATCCTTGGATGTTTGAAATATATCCTTATCGTATGGAAAATCTAAATAACTAAAGAAATTGTATATATTACCCAAACACTTGTTTGCGGCTAATGAGGAGTTGGCATGATTTGGTTTTATTTTCATAATTTCTTCGGGTTTTGCCCTTGGTATGATAATTGTAGTAAAGTTATCTACGAAATGAATACTTTTTGATGTTACTACAAGTGGTTTTTTAGTTATACTTATACCATTAGAAACGTCTTCGACTATATATTTATATTTATACGCATCATTTTCATAATCTTCTATATACGTATACATATTTGAGTTTTTTATTGTATCCATAAATATATCCTTTTTCTGAAGAGGATCATCCCATATTTCAATACTATTACATTCGTCAAAGACCTGTTTAATTATAAAACTTTTACCGTAACCCGACGATCCGCATAAAAATACATTTTTACCAGATTCTATACATTTTTTCAACAATAGTATTTCTTTATCATGAATCGATAATTCTTTTATCTTTTTTTCTTTTTTTATAATAACAAAGGAATCCATGTCAGGTGACGAAAATGATCTCGCTAATCAAGCTTTAGATATTTTTTTGGATAACGATATTCTTCAAAAACGTATAGTAGATCCTTTAAAAAGAAAAGTTGCTCCTTACATATTATGTTTTGGTATCTTTAACTTATCCATTTTTGTCATGATTGCTTATTTATCGAATCGCATTTCTCTAATTATTTAGATATGTCTGGTTGGTCTTCTTCTCCCTCTCCCTCTTCTTTTGGTATTTCCGTAACAACTTCCATAAGTTCAGTTCTACGTCGTATTTCTTTCATGAGATCACCTTTGAGACTCACGAGGCCTTTATCTTTTAGATCAGCAATTTCGTTAACACGTTGTTGTTTCCCTTCTATATCAGATTTTATCGTTTTTTTAGCCGTCTGAATATTACCACGTATATCTTCGAGTTCTTTTTTAAGTTCTCTTTTTGCAGCACCACCTACAGCGTCTTTCAATTTAGTAATAATTGTATTTTCAGCTATAGCTTTGAATGGTATTATAGGCTGTATATGCATAATCTCAGGTTTGAAGAATGCATTATCATCAGGAAACTCACGCTCGAATGCGTCTATCATTTTTTTGGGTACATTTGGAGACTGTTCTATTAAACGATCATATTCCGCTCGCATATTTTCAATCATAACAGTTCCATTTAATGTTCTTTCTGAAAGTGGTAACGTTAATTCGAGACGAATTGTTCGAGAAATTTTACCGTATTGTACAGAAGCAACTCTATGACCTTCCATTAATTCATTAATTTTAAGAAATTGCATTATAGTTGTCGCGATCGCTGTAATAAGATTAAGTCCACCAATTGCCGATGGTACGAATGGTTGTACTGTGGGTGGGAAAGTCTCTTGTGCAAAGTTAGCAGTACCCGTAATAGTACTCACAATAATCAATGGTATTGTAAACTTCATACTTAAATTTTTGAATGAACAATATGCTTGGTAGTGCATGTACCTATAACATGCAGCAGCTTCTCCCCAGGACTTAAGTATTTTTTCCTGTTGGGGATGCCATATTTTGGGTAATTTCTTTTCTTCGTTCATACTAATAGAGATGAATATTATATTCTTCATTCATTTACTTTTTTTCATAACAATGCTTGTTGTTCCTTTTATGAAAAATAAACAAAATCTCGAATTTTATTCGATTTTAGTACCATTCATATTCTTTCACTGGTCAGTCAATGATGATACGTGTGCATTAACACAAATGGAAATGGTTGTTACGGGTAATAAAAAAGAAGAAACTTTTTTTGGACGCGTTGTTGGACCTATCTACAAAATGGACGATAATGCAGCTAACAATTTATTGAAAAGTCTTTTATTCTTTTTATGGTTACTTGTACAATTTAGATTAAATAGAGTTGACTTGAGCCCACTTCAAGAATTGAAAAAACGTATTTTGAAATAATATAATATTGGTGTATATAAATGAAGAATAAGACAAAAAGTAAACTTTTATTTTTTACTATAACGGTACTTATTGCTATTATTGCATATCAATTATATAATCCTATAATTATAAAAAAACAAGAAAAGGTCCCAGTTAGAGTTGCTGTTCCAGTTAGAGTACCGGTAAGAATTCCTACAGAAAAAGAATATCGCGAACCACCTATAAAAGAATATAAACCAGGACATGTTCAACAAATGGGAATATTAGTTGGTAATGATGACGAAACTTTACCCTTATATGGTAAAGAAGTTCGGGGTAGACGTGATAGATACCATTATTATACTACAACACCTGGTGATCAAATGTATTCACTTCCAATTACACACGACGCGCGTGATTGTATGGAAGATATTGGATGCCCCGAATTTTATGGTAATGAATCCGTTTCGGTTTTAGGACAATCGGGTTCGTTTCAGGCTAAGATGTACAGAACAGATAATTTCTTTTGATTATCGACCGATAAGTAATATATACAAACACGCTAAACATAACATACTATTTGATAAAGATGATATCGTCTTAGTAACATTTGAAATCTTGTTGGGTGTTGTCATTGTTATGAAACTATCAACACATGTTAAAATAGAAGACAAAAAACATATAAAAAAAAGTTGAGATAACCTATCCATTTATATTTATCAAATAAAAAATAATGAGTAATATAAATGAAGATTGATTTGTTAAAAGACGAAGCAAAACGTCTTGGTCTTCGCGTGACTAAAAAAATTAGGGGTAAACGTCTTCCTCTGAGTGAAAAAGAACTTAAGATGAAAATTCAAAGACGGCGTCCACCAGCTTTGGAAATTCAGGTTCGAAATTCAAAAAAACTTATACGAACGTGTAAATCACTTTTACAAACAACGGAACCAACTGTTCCGCGTGCCCGTAGAGTTTCTCAACCCGTTACACGTGCACCACCAGTTCCACGCGCACCACCTCCACCACCGGTCCCAACTAAAAGAGATCCACGCGCAAATTTAATGACTGCTTTAAAAACAGACCTTAAACGCCGTGGTCTTAAAGAAAAGATAAACCAAACTTCTTAGATATAATCTTTTTCGCACCTTCGAGTTCTGGGTGACTCCATAAAAGCCATCTCGACCAAAATCCTGCAGTAAAAAAACCTGTTTTTGTCCAGTTTTCTTTATCACTCCGAGATACATCGAGCATGTTTTTATGAACCAGTTTAAGATCGGTTTGTTTTTGTATCATATGAGGAACAAAACCACCGTGTCGCGTTACATATGAACGCATGCGTAATGGGTTTTTATGTATTGTGTAGTCTGAGTACCCTCTTGCCCCAAAATCAACTATTTTTCCATTTTCAAAAGTAACTCTAAACTTTTTATCAAAACGTGGACTTTTTTTTAAACGAACACGCATATATAATTACTGAATATAATTTTCACCGCGTCGTTTACGTCTAATCAATACTATTCCTAATGTAAGTGATATTATCCAGGCCTGGAATTGTGTTATACCATAAGGTTCTTCAATCATAAACATATTTATATAAGATACACTTTATTACTTTATATATCTAATACTTGTTTTGTAAACGTACAAGCGTGTAATGATGGTACAAATGGATACAAGAGATAAATAGAGAAATATAAACACCTGGACTTTTTCGCAAATTCTTACTCAATAGAATAAGAGTAGCAATTGTAAAAACTGTTATAGTTGGTATGGCTAATAAACCGATTTGTGTATCTGTTAAAGATGGATCTTTTACTGAAACTGTTGGATTCATTTAATATACACTGAGAAAATATAATTATAAATGTTTTCTACAAACAGCCATGTACATTTCTTTACCACCTATAAGTTCCGTCTGGTTATTATCAACTAGACGCTTTGTGAATGGCCCGTGTGTACCATCCATACATTTCATACACATAGCTGACAATTTGAAAACTTTATCAGCGAGAGGTATACAGTCTAAAATTTCACCTATTTTGTTCTGTTTATAATCACCATCTAAACCCGTCAATAATATAGTTTTACCGTTTCCGATCGCCTTTTTGACAAAAACTTTTAGACCAATAAAAAATTGCGCTTCGTCTATAGCTATTACATCCACCTTTTCGTAATTAAGCTGTGTCAAGTCATTTGTTTTTACACAATTGAATTTAATGTTATCGTGTGTTCGTAATACATGTTCCAAACACCGCGTATCTTTGCTTGAGTTTATGACAAGAATATTTTTACCTATAATCTGATACCTTTTTAAACGCCGAACGAGTTCTGACGTTTTACCGGAAAACATATTTCCCATTATAATCTTGAGACTCATTTACAAACAAACGTGTTATATTTTTATACTAATTTATTTTAATGAGATAAAGAAATACGTATATATTTAGTAAAATGACTTCCGAAGAAACAACACTTCAAATTAAAAGATTAACACTTGACGCGACTTTACCAACGCGCGCATCACCGGGATCAGTTGGTTACGATTTATATAGTTTACACGATACAGTTATTCAACCTGGTTCTAGAGATATTGTGAGTACGGGTATATGTGCAACAATTCCATTGGGGTGCTACGGTAGAATTGCACCACGTTCGGGTTTAACTGTACGTTACGGTATTCATGTAGGTGCGGGTGTGATTGACCCTGACTATACGGGCGAATTAAAAGTCTGCCTATTTAATCTCGGATCTGTTCCGTTCGAAATTAAATCGGGGGAGAGAATTGCTCAGTTAATTTTAGAAAAGTGTTTAACACCCCTTATTCAAGAAGTGACTGATTTACAAAAGACTATGCGTGCTAACAGAGGATTTGGTTCCTCTGGTGAATTATAAAATTTAATAATTGTTTAGTTTCCGAATGCAACACCACCCATACCATTCTTAATTCTGAGAATGTTATAGTTGACTGCATACGCACGAACAAAGTGTGCATTAGACACATCTGGATCACTGATCGTAATTTTAGCATTATCAATTCTCGAAAAGTTCAATGTACCAGTTGGTTGAGATTTGTCCATTGTGAGCGAAAATGGCCACGTCGCAATTGGTTCTTCTTTAGCACCTGGTGGGAAATACGAACAATGTCTGGTTGGAACAACGTTGCGGTGATATTCGAGTGACATGTTTTCGAAGAGTGGTGTACCGTTAATAAACATGGACGCAGTACCATTTGTACCAAATATATACGTAGAATCAGTACCAAATGCGGCAATGTGTACGGCTTTAACGGGGTGGTTAAAGTACGTAAGATCGATGGTTTTTTCCGTACCGGTCATTGGTTGAAACTGTGTCTGTGTGATAAGAATTTCGTGTTCTGTTTTAGCAAAGAATTCTCTTTCTTCTGTGTCGAGGAAGATGTATGAACCATATACCTTTGGTGTAGACCCTGGTGTAAATGTACCGTTTCTACACTTGATTCTGATTTCAACCTGGTGGTATTGGAGACCGACGAGGGGTAAAGATTTGGTCCAATCTTCACTGAAGAAGAATGGAATAACGTAGGAATGGTCCGACGAGTTTTCACCTTTATCGTCGCAACTGGCCCACGCAGAAGCTTTAGCTTGTGTAGTGTTATAAAGAGCACCGTGTGCACTATTGATGAATCCCGTATCTATTTTAGACACTTCTTGACCACCTACCCAAAGTGAAAATTCGGTTGGCTGGGAGAATGCGGTTTCGTTTTTATTGTATATACTAGCGTTATCGTTTTTATTGTTGATGTCTGTACCTTCAATCCATATATAGCTTAAAAGATCTCCCTTGGATTTAATTGGGATGGAAACTTCGTTTCCCGAACCAAACGTACCGATATAATCGAGGCGTTCTGGTTTAATTGCAAAGTTGGTGTGACGTTTATAGTTTTGTCTGAAGAACGAGACTTGTGGGTCGCCTGTGATGTACACATCTTGGGCACCGACCGATACGAGGTCAATCAAAGCAGCTGACATATTTTACTAATATAGTATATTAAAAAAATTGAGCATAAACGTATTAAGAGACATGGTTGTTTTTCAAGCCCTCACATGGGAAACCGAAGATAAACACGCACAGCATTTGATACATATTTTTGGAAAAACACAAGAAGGTAAATCTGTATGTGTTACGACAGAATTTTCACCTTATTTTTTCATAAAACTCCCTACTGATGATTATAGTACACGCGCCGAACTATATTATGAGAGTATTATGAAACGGTGTCCTGGTTTAATAATTAGTTATGAGATACAGTCGTCTATGGACGTATGGGGGTTTCAAGATAGTAAAAAGTTCTATTTTATGAAACTTACTTTTGAAACACTGGCAAATCGTCGTAAAGTTGGATACGCTCTTAAAGAATCGTTGAGGATATATGAAGAACCGCAACCACGAGTATACGGTGAACCGTACGATATACCGGAACCTCAATTTGTAAAATTGAAACTTTACGAGTCCAATTTGGAACCGGTCCTACGGTTAATGCATATAACTGGTATTCAATCGACTGGATGGTTGGATTCTGGTGATGAATGTACACCGACAAATTATGCAAACACTGATTTAGATTTGATGTGTTACGACTGGAGAAATCTAAAATCTGTTAATAAACCTGAAACTGCACCATTCGTTGTAGCTTCTATTGATATTGAGTGTAATAGCTCTACTGGTAAATTTCCTAGTGCGGATATATACGGTGATTGTTGTTTTCAAATCGCCGTTTCGTTATGTTCATTCGGTACTGATATACCTTATGATAAGACGTGTTTCTGTTATAAGAAAACGGACCCTGACCTGGAAGGATGTACTATTCTAAGCTATGATTCAGAAAGGGGAATGCTTGAAGCCTTTAGTGAATACATGGTAAAAATGGACATTGATATTATTACCGGATGGAACATATTTGGATTTGATATGGAATATATAATGACGCGTGCAAAAATGGTCGGGTGTTCCAAAAACTTCTTTGAAATGAGTAAACTTAAGGGGTATAAATGTGAAATGAAAATTAAGAAGTTATCTTCTAGTGCACTCGGTGACAATGAACTCAAACTCTTACCAATACCCGGGCGTTTTATATTCGATTTATTTCACGAAGTTAAAAAGGGGTATAAACTTGATTCATATAAACTTGACAACGTTTCTAAATTATACCTAGGTGATCAGAAAATAGATATGTCTCCTAGGGAGATGTTTGCGCGTTTTAAGGAAGAAGATCCTGTAAAATTACGTGAGGTAGCGGAGTATTGTATTAAGGATACAATTCTTCCACACAGATTACTCTCTAAACTTTGTATACTTATTAACCTTATAGAGATGGCAAAGGCAACTTGGGTACCCTTATGTTACCTTGTAGAAAGGGGTCAACAAATTAAAGTGTTTAGCCAGTTAACAAAAAAAGCACGCGAAATGAATTATATAGTTCCTACTATTCAATGGGGTGAAGGGTTGGTAGATGGATACGAAGGAGCAACTGTACTCGAAGCGCAAAAAGGTGCGTACTATACACCGATAACCGCTTTGGATTTCGAGGCGTTATACCCATCTATAATGGTCGCACACAACTTATGTTATTCAACCATGATTATGGACCCCATTTATGAAAATAAAAGATTATATCCAGATTTGGAGATCGAAACGTTTGGTAATTATAAATTTGTACAAAATGTACCGAGTCTTGTACCGAGTATCTTAACAGAACTTAAACAATTTAGAAAACAGGCTAAGAAAGACATGGCCAAATCATCGGGATCTTTGAAAGAAATGTATAACGGTAAACAATTGGCGTATAAGATATCAATGAACTCTGTGTATGGTTTCACGGGTGCATCGAAAGGTATGTTACCTTGTGTTCCCATAGCGTCAACAACAACAATGAAAGGACGTATGATGATAGAGGATACTAAGAATTACGTCGAAAAACATTACCCGGGTGCGAAGGTAAGGTATGGTGACACGGATAGTGTAATGGTTGAATTTGACGTCGGTGAACGTAAAGGTGAAGATGCTATTAAATATAGTTGGGAACTTGGTGAACGCGCGGCGGAGGAGTGTACAAAACTTTTTAAGAAACCAAATAATCTCGAACTCGAAAAGGTATATTATCCATATTTTCTATATTCGAAGAAACGATACGCGGCAAAATTATGGACAAAGGGTAAAGATGATAAGATGAATATGGATTATATAGACGTAAAAGGTCTTCAACTTGTTAGACGTGATAATACACCGTACATGCGTGAAGTTTGTAAAGAATTACTTGATGTTATTTTGGAGAGTAATGACACAGTTGCACCAAAGGCACTCGCTTTACAACGTGCCGTAGAATTACTAGAAGGTGACGTTCCTAATGATAAATTGATTCTTTCACAACAACTTGGAGACTCGTATAAATCTCAGAATTTGCCACACGTACAAGTTCGTAATAAAATGCGTGATAGACAACCCGGTTCTGAACCACAATCTGGTGATCGTGTACCTTTTATTTTATGTAAAACATGGGACCCTCGTGCAAAAGCATACGAAAAGGCAGAAGATCCTAAATATGCATTGGAAAAAAAGTTGGATATAGATTATCCGTACTATTTTCTTAATAAATTTCTCAACCCTGTGTGTGACTTGATTGAACCGTTATTTGATGATCCCAAAGAAGAAATATTCGGAGAACTCATATCGGGCTCTAAACCGGAAAAACGTAGTAAATTGTGTGATTATGATCCAAAACAGAAACGTATATCTGATATATTTAAACTTAAAAAATAGAACACATTATAAAACAAGAGAGTATGATTGAATGTATTTTTTCAGAAACATATACAATTTATGAAAAAAATTTAAATCAACTTGAAAAACATAAACTAATAAAATTATATCGCGCGTTATCTATCAGATACAACAAACCATTTTATGAAATTTCTAAAAACTGTAAAATCGTAAACATAGAAGAAGATATTGATATACCGAAAACTCTAAATGAACGTGATTATGATAATAAAGAATATTCAGATTTATTAACATGTATGTTAGAACATACATTCAAAAGAATTGATAAAGTAATCATCCAATCCTTAGAACGTGTATCCAAAGAAAATGTTGGATTGATCATTTTGAAAAACAATCTGGATTTGATTCAAGATACTCATAAAAAGTCACAAACAAATGGGTATTTATGCCTTGGTATTAATAGTAAAGGTACTGTATGTTGCCAAAGAGCTGTAAGAACTGTGGGTAAGTTTCAATTTTGTAAAAAATGTGCAAAAAATGCAACTATAGAAGATGTACCTGTTCGAACATATCACGGGAACATTTATTCTAATTCTGATAAATCACATAGTGACAATTCTGATGATGATAATCCGTTCCCGTGTAATACACATTTTAACAAAGTTACTTAAAGTTATGCTTATTTTAATATATAAGATGAATAGATCAAATGTATTATTAACGTCTATAAATGAATTCTACGGAATACATGAAAACCGTGATATTTTGACACAGATATTAAATAAATCCGGTGGTATTTCATTAAGAAATTTAGAATGGTTTATTACAAATTATTCAAAAAAGAACAACTTAACTTATAAGACGTGTGATGGTAAATTGTTTAGCGTTCACGTCGCTTATAAATCGAGTTTAGATGGTTATAGTAAAAAGTTATTTGATCCATTTTGTAGAGCGGATAAAATCACATATAACATACCTGGTACAGCTAATGAAATTCATACAACTGTTGCTCAGTTAAATTTCATTAGATGGTGTATAAAAAACAATATAATTGATTATATAAAAGATCATAAAATGCAATTATTTAATAAGCGCGTACCATGAAACCATTTTCGAATGAAAGTGTTTGATAACCAACATAATACATGTTAAGTGTATAATCACTCGTTAATCCATTTACCATTTTTACATCTAGAACAGTTTTATTAGATTTTAATTGACTAAAATCCAAACTTCCCGACGGTTCCACGTTAATCGGATTCATCGAGAATGCATACGTGTATATATTTCTAAACGGCCTTGATAATCGGTTCGATAAAGGTATCGTATATTTGTAATATTTATGATCACTATCTTGAAAACCAGGTACATCTTCACCATTTATAAATATTTTAGCGCTTAGCATTGGTGGATTATAAAATTCATTTATTATTGAATATTGTACATTCGATGAAAAGTTATACCTATTTGCAAATACATTTGCTAATAAATTATTACCACCGGTAAATATTTTTTCGTCTTCAAACTCTTGACGTCTAAAAAACCAATTAATACTTTTAACTGGTATTTTAGGAACGAGTTCAAGTTTGGCACTCGTTTCACCAGCTTTTATAACAGTCGATGGATGTCTTTGTACAAAATCGGTAATTAAAATATGTTTTTTGTTTTTTATGTACGAACGTTCGCGATCTTCTAATGTAATTTCTTCGGTTACGATATCAAAACTATTTAATGATATCGTACCTGTATAATTAGTAAAAAATGTTTGTGGTTTAAATTTTATATCAAATTGTATTTTTTGTTTATTAATAGCACACGTCGGGAAATACGGACGGTTTGGTTTATTTGTATCGTATTCATCACCTTCATATTTTCTTGAAAAGAAAAATGGTATGGGTATAAATAGCTTAGACTTATACTGGCTAAAAATTTGATTACCCGCTGATAGAGCTGTATCTTCGGCTAAATTTCTATTAACCGTGTACCTTTTTGTCCTCTTTTCTGATTCATCTAGGTAAAGTTCATCGTATATTATACCCCAATCGGAGTGGAATGTTTCAATAATGGTTTCGTCTATACGCATTGTTATTGATTCTATGACGTGTCTACCAACTTGATCAGCGTAATAATAATCATTGTCTCCTTCAGATGGTAATCCTGGGAGCTCCATTGAAATATACATATTAGAGAGAAGGTCACCCATATTTCTTGGGTTAAGCGTAACCTTTATAGTTTCGTTGAATGGCCAACTCGCTTTAGCATTCCCTGGTTTAATTACGTTTGTACTCTTATGAAATTTTCTAAAGTTAGAATGTCTCTTAGAATCGTAATTAAATAATGAATTCGTAGTTTCATTTTCTAATAAGTATGTATCTTGTTTACCTATCGCATTTAGTGATATTATAGCGCCTGTGTCTGGCCCACTTGTATCACACATACTATTTACTATAACACATTTTTTTAAATGTCGTTATACACGATCATTTGCCTATTTTTAAAATTTTTACATATATACTTTTTTAAGGAAATGTACCATAATTGTAAATATATTGTAGTCAATGAATAACACTGACCTTTTAACGATTTAACTTTTCCAATTTCAAAATCTCTTATTTTTTTAAAATCTGGGGTTTTTACACGTTCGAAACACGAAAAACATACACGCTTAAGACTTTGACCGAAAAATTTATAATACGTTTCATTATTATATAACCATATAGGCCTGATATTTCTATATTTCCTTATAAGCTCTCTAACTTCGTAATTATTTGATTTAATATATACATTTAAAGGACAATTACACAGAAAACAAAAACCTTTGCATCTAAACTGCACATACATAAAAGATTCAGTCGTCATTCTTTTATGTATTATAATGAAATTATACAACCCGATGGAACTCCTATTATAGGTATAAATTATGAAGAAGAAAGACCCACTGTATTAGAAGTTTTACCTAACCCCGAAATAGAAATTCAACAACGAGTACAACAACCCGGGTATCAAATATTCGATCCGAAAATTATATATTGGTTAAATTTGTTTATTATAATAATTAGTGCATATTATACACTTGTATATGATAACATGATATCTATATGTAATTGTATGGCATGTATATTACCATTACACAGTACGCAAAATAACAGTTTATACGGTATTATTGGATATACTGTATATATTATGTTTGCTATGCTGTTAACAACATTTTTGGGTATATATGAATATTTATGGTATTATGTTATTTGTGATTCTATAATTATATGCATTTTTATAACCTCAGTCGCGAAATATATAATATATATCAGGAATCAAACTCAAAATATAACTGATCATGTTGTATGAACAAAAAGACCTAGATGTTGCCAAATCGTTATACGGTAACGATATAGAAAAAAGTGAACGTTTTGCGAGAAGTATACATAAACTCAGAGAGTCTCGCAAAAAGTACGACGATAAAAGAGAAAAGTATAAAATCAAATTTATAGAAACTGTTCCCGAACAGAAAATAGAAAATAGAACAAAAGTTAATACCTGTATTGCTTTAACATTATCCGGTAAAAAATGCAATTTTAGGGCATCTTGTGGTAAATATTGCAAAAAACATTCCGCTAAAAAATAAATATATTGTAATAATAAAATGTTAGATCAGGAAACACTCAGACCCGTCATAATAGCCATGGCACTTTATCTTGCACTTTCACAACTCATACCAGAACTTTTCAAAAAACCAACAAATATTAAAATAATCGACGATATAGTTGCAATGTTGATTGCACAAAGAGGTTCACTTACATCAGGTACTATTCTCACAGGTATCATTGTTTTAGTTACGAATTACGTTAACGACGAATTCTTGTAAAACGTTTTCTTTACTCGTTAAAAATCGTGTTTTTGTGTGATCCATATACCTTATTTTTTTATTATACGCATCTTCCATGAATTCCATAAGTTGTTCCATATCTGGCTTTCCCCATTGCATACCTGCTTTATACAGAAAATCATCCCTTGGTAATTTATGAAGTTCACATTTTATAGTATATGGAGTATCTATATACTCTATAGCCCCTCCATAATCTGTTATAATCACAGGCTTATTTCTTATTGCCGCTTCTACAGCACCCATACCAACTCCCTCGGATGATGAAAAATTAACATAACAATCCGATCTACAGTGTATTTCTTCCATAACTTCATCGGAAACTAAGTCATTTATTATTGTTACATTTGGTATATTGATTTTAAACGGGTATTTACACGTTGCTTTAACAATTAATCGTGCATCGGGTTTATTTAATCTTACAAATGCTTCTAATATCTTATTAAAGTTTTTTCTCGGATCGTATACGTTACCTATATGATAAAACGTATATGGTCTTTTATCGGGTATATGTGCATGTATAACACAAAACTTTGTATCTGGAAACTGTCTTTCGAAAACATTTTTACAATATTCACTGGGTACCGCAATACTGTCAAATAGTTCGAAAAGTTTACCGTAATCTTCATGAACAGTTTCAGTTTCACAGACGGTCATACAAACAACTTTTTTTATTTTACGTTTGATTTCTGGTATTTTATCTAACCAATATTTAACAGGAAGTGCAAAAATAAAAGCGCTATCAGATTCAGGTATTTCCTGGTCTATTTCAATATATTTAGTATACCCATCTTCAGGGAAAAGTTCCATATATTTTTTACAATGTTGACCGATTCCACTCAGGAGAGTTGGCCCAATGAATAACATTTACTATAAAGATTATCTTTCTTTTATATATATTACACAATGGACTCTGTCAGAGAAAAAATAACGATTGAACTCGCTAGATCTAAAATTCGTACCGAAGAGATATACGCTATCATTAAGCAAATTGCCGATCACATAGAACCACCAGCACCAGCGCCAACACCAGCGCCAACACCAGCACCAGCTCCAGCACCAGCGCCAGCTCCAGCGCCAGCGCCAGCTCCAGCGCCAGCGCCAGCACCAGCTCCAACTCCAAAGTCGGCGCCAAAACCATCCGCAAAAAAAATTACTTCACCAACTAAAAAGGCCCCAGCTAAAAAGACACCAGTTAAAAAAACTGAATAAATCTAAAACCTTTGTTGCATAGATATTGGCATTTGAGTAGGTGTAGGTACACTTTTACGGTTTATCATATAAAATCCACCACCTATTAATAGAATTATTGTCAAAAGATAGTAAAGAGGGTATTTTTTCTTTTTTTCCTTTTCCATTTGTTCGATATCTTTCTTATCTGGAAGTTTTTTAACGTTTACGTTAAGATCTTCTATCTTCCCGATAAGTTTGTGCAAAGCCTCTAGAATTTGAACCTCTCTATTTATAGGCTTTTCCTTCACATCAATGGATGTTACTTCCAATGTCATAAACCATTCTGCATCCGATTGTAAATCCGTATATGTATTATCACCCTGTAATTCATTTATTTGAAAATCGAGTTTTTGTATTGATATAGGATTGAATAGATTTGTTTGTCTGTTAAAACTTCTCCAATGTTTATCGTGTTGTTTATAATTATTAGACCCATCAAAATCTCTTTCTAGTGCTATTCTTGCAAAAACCTGTCCTCTACGTTCATCTAACATTTGTGCAACTTTTGGTACATCGTCACACAGTATATCTATATACTTGGCACCACTACCCGTACCAGATCCCGTATTACCAATCTGAGTAACATAAAAATCAACTAGTTTTAAACCACACACTTTACTAATATCCGACACGTGTGTATTTGACGAAAGATCGAGATCTATTGTAAATTTGTTATTTGTACCCGTAACAAAATTTGAATCAACAGTTATGTATTGTACCTTTTTTGGTAATTCTTGGAGTGAAACCATCCTGTATTTAGTATATAAAAAAATAAATATAAATAACAGCAATAATGTTTACCTTATATGCTAGTGTATGTCGTTTATTATCACCAAATCCACAAGAATTAAAAAAGTCATATTCGTATACATCTTTTGATATTAACGTTAATGTGGAAAAAACACCGTATATAAATACACAATGTAGTAAATACGATGAAATTGTTACAATGAACGATGCTGGTGAAGTTATTGTATTAGAATATAACAAAAACGATAAAACGTTTGTTCAATATAGACCTAAGTTTAAAAGATAAGTATAAAAATATATAAAAATGAAATGGACGACTACATTGCCTTACACACGTACGACTATAAACTCTCATTTTGTCAAGCGACAAACGAACTTCCGGGTGACATGCAAAGACTCGTATGGGAAAAACTTAACGCGTACGAATCACGTGATCTCACATGCCCAGGAGCCCCTAAAAAACAATTACGAAATACACGATTCTCAAAAGAAAGACTCGAAACGTTGGTCAGAAAATGGAAAGGAAAATGGGGGTAATCAACTTCATCAGCGCATGAAAACATTGGCATACGAAGAGTTTTGTCACGATGATTTTAAACGTGAAGAATATGATTCATATTCATTGGTTTTGTATAGAACAATGTTAAATGAATTAGAATACGAAAGACGTAATTTGAAATACATAAACCTTTTTGGTGAAAAATGGAGAAAAATGTCCAGAAAACAAGATAATTTTACACATGAAGATAGATTAACTGAAATACAAGTTCGTATATACGAATCAGTTAACAGATGTGAAGAATTTCTCGATAAAGAACGTAAATTTAAAAAAAAATATTTCAATGATGAAAATATCAACATTGATATATTATAGATACTTAACGAATAAATTGTAATGTATAGTAATTAATGTTAAATATAATAAACCCCGGTACTAAAACACTTAGAATTTCATGCCCAACCAAACGAAAAGAAGGTATAACCGAATACGAACAGATTAAATCTAAAATAAAAAAAACTACTATAAAATACGGATCTGCAATTTCTACCTATCATTTCATTTTTCATACACCCATAGACGGCGTATCTGCAAGCTTGGGTGCAATAGCTTCATGTATATATGTAGATTCACTTTCGTCTTACGTGGACAATTTTGAAAAAAAACCCGTATTGAATAAAAGATTAGTTGTACCTACAGTCATTGCTTTATTAGAATCAACATGGAATTCATCAGATTTACCTTTCGAATTTAATATGGGTGCAACACTTTTTGGATTTTTAGCATATAAAATGTCTTTTTATCAAATACTTGCTGAAGAATTATTAATGAACGACGAGAACCTAAGTCGTATTGACGAAATATAAAAAGTAAAAAATCTAAAACATTAATACAATGTCACTTTTTTACCAGTTATTAAAAGACTCTACGAGTATTTCTCATCAAGAAGAATTAGATGCTCTTTTTTCATCTGTTATAAACGGTGGTGAAAATGATATTGAATTATATAAACTTACAGTAATCGAAGGTAAATTTCCAACTAAAATTGCTAAAAATGGGGAATGTATTGCCTATATGGGGTTAAGTAAAATCGTCGGACGTGAAGACATTCGATATGTTGAATTTACGCATGAAATTGAAGGGTGTGATGGTATTATTGAACCTTTCGTTGAGAGGATTAAAGAATTATTAAATATTAAAAACTTAATCATTATACCTCGTTCTATTAATCATAAAACACGTGATTTATGGACTAAGTATTTAAGTAAATATTTTACCGATATTAAAGGGGGTGAAAAGTTTATTACTAAACATAAAATACCAAGCAAATATTTACATTGGAATGAACTTACAAAAACTTTACCATGTGACACAGATTTGTTAGATGAGTACATTGATACTGTCATGAACAATTAAAAATTAATCTTACTTAAACATTACGACTTTTAATATTATATATACAAATACAATGCCTTACTTAACACACGAATTATTAAAAAACTGTACCACGCTATGGAAACTTGATAACATTAATGATCTGTGCTCTAACCTATGTGGTGTAAAATCTACTGTTTATGGGTTAAAGGCGGATTTCGGATTTCCTAGTCATCTCATTCCTAAAAATACTAATAACTATATCGCATACATCGGTATTCACAAAAAAAAATTAATCACTTCTTATGGACAAGCACATTTTATCACCTTTTACCACGAACCTAAAAACTATCAATATCAAAGAGACCTCGGTATATTGGAGTACATGTATAACATTTATATGGATCAAATGAGCGATGAACTCACCGACGATGAAAATTACGATGAAACTGAAAAATTAAGAGTGGAAGTTTTTCCGTATAAGATAACATCTAAGAATATTGAATATTGGAAGACGGTAATCCAAGATGATTGGGATATAGTTGACAAAATTGATTTGGACGATTTGATCGATGATTTTGGAATAAGGGAACGTATAGATTGGACAGAACTTTATCTTTCTTTACCCGAAAACATCGACGACGATATAACCGAATTGGATGATTCTGAAGAAGAAATGGAATCTGACATTGAAGAAACTGACAGTGAAATCGAAGAAGGTGAAATTGTGAGTGATAGCGAAACCTAAGTATAAAAATAAAATAAAATAAAATAAAATAAAATGCGACCAAACTGTCCCTACGAGAACTGTTACTGTAGATCTGGTAAGAACGGATTCTGTTTAAAACATAAAGAAATCGGTGAAGCTGTTCAAGCTTTACTCATGTTATCAAAAAATAATAATAAAAAATAAAAACTTTATAATAAGTAATAATGCCAGAAGTTGATAATACACTTCATAAAATAATGTCATTTATAGATGATCACTCGGGCGAAATACCCGAAGGCGATTATTTAGATATGTGTAATAAATTACGTGACGTGTATAGAGTAGAAGATAGACCCCCCGTTCGTGTACGAACTTTACCTCGTAGTCTACAAACAAACCCATTTGATTCTATTTACGAAAAATGTATGGTATTGGTTAGAAAAAGAAAAGAAATTAAATCAAATATACTAAAACATAAAATAAGACAAAGGATAACCCGAAGATTTAAAAAAGAAGCAATCGATGCTTTTTGTAACGCCCTAAATTTACCATCGTATAACAGTTTAGATGAATTACGGAACGATGGTTACATAATAGATACTCATTCATTTTTTACTGATTATAAGAATATAATGAATGATCATATCAGAGGATTACAAACTGGTTATGCCGTCGAACTTGATAATATAGAACTTGAAATGGACAGGATTTGTCATTTTATAGAATCAACTGATAGAGTTATCGATTCATTTTATGAAATAGAGGTGACTGTTCAAACCTAAGTTATAAATAATATATAAAAAAATAAAAACAATAGTAAAAATGGACGACCTTGTAAATTTAATGCGTTTAATTGACTTGAATTCCGAGATAATATCTGAAGGACATTATCTTGAAATGTGCAACTCTATAAAAAACGTTCATGAAACCATTTCTCAATTAAATTCGAAATATGATTCTGAATCCGAATCTGACGATGATACACAAAATTTTTATACATTGGAAAGAAGAAATGGTAGTAATGCAATACTTGAACCATTTACTCCACCTATACCATTCTTAGCTGAAAGGTCTAGATATTACGAAGATGATAATAATGAAGAGAATACCTTATATGCGAATCCTGAAGAAAGAGAAGAATTGATGAATTATATGAATTCAATAATGCCATATAATTCTTACACAGAAATGGCAAATGAATTACGAACTCTCGAGGTTGAGCAAAATGAGTATAATATATCTTATATGAAAAGATTGGATGAAAAAATAGTTCGAATGCAAAGAACTATTAATAAAACTAAAACAAGGCAAAGAATTACCGCAACTGTTCGTAAAGAAGCTGTAAAAAGACGCGCACAAGAACTTGGTATACGATTATCTAGATATACACTTGGTAATTTATTGGACAAGGGACACAATGTAGGCAATGAAAGAGAATTTTACAAAGCCTACCTTGATGATTATAATCAAGAAACGGTAAACAAACTTCGTGATTTAAACATGGAGTTACTTCAAACTATTGGCGAGAGAGAAACTATTAGACTTGAAATAAACGAGTTTCATTAATATTTTATTTAAATATCATTTTACACCATTTTTCATTAATATTACCGAAAGGCGAATACTCGAACAGTAAATGTATTAACGCACCCGAAATAATTAACACACCCGTTCCCTTATATATAAACTTTGTAAGACTCATTACTAAAACCTGTAACATTAAACCTATAAAAAGTGCTTCTAAAAGAACTGTGGTCACAGGACGGGAACTCATTTATATTTAATCAATATTTTTTTCTCCTGATACAATATAACAAAACACAAAATGTCTTATAACTCTAACAAGTATAACTCCGTACCAATTTTCGCGTTCGTCGCAGTACTTATCGCTGTCGCGATATACAGTGGTGTTCTCTATTCAAAAACACCAGCCAAAGAAGATCTTACAAAAGATGAATAAACATAACTATTAATAATTATCTCGTGATATATAAAATGATACCTCTTCTTTTAATCATTCTATTTATCATTTTTCTATTATACGTATTACGTAAACGACATGTTGAAGAATACTTAATAGAAGGTGTGAATCTTTCATGGAGAAACAAATCAGGAGTTGAAGGTATAGTAGAAAAATGGACTCTCGTTGTTAAAGATACACAGGGTAATGAAATACACAGAACTGAAAATAGTGATTTGAATAATAGAAAAAATGATACGGATGTTACACTTAACGTTTTTACGGATAAAACTTTTGGCGATAATATTATTGGTAACAATACGATTGATATTTATTATAACGACGGTTCGGGTGATAAATTAATTAATACACAAATCCTTCGTTTTGAAAAAGATGAGTTTAATGAAGATATAAGTAGTTTTGAATTCCGTAATTTAGATATGTCAGCTTGGGAAAATGAACAGAATAAGGATTGTGTTGGTGTATATTCAAAAGTTAAGAAAGATAAATCAACCCCGGGAACGGATAAGTTTGGGTGTGGACCTTCTGATGATCCTAATAAACACAATTGTCAATTTTGGGAATATAAACACATACAAAAACAACTCGGTACGGGTAAACCGTGTACACGTAATGAAGGACACGTTATTAAAGTTCAATGGCCTAAAAAAGCAAACACCGATAGAGTAGGTTTACAATTTGTCGATGACCCTGATCCCAATACAGATTCTAAAGTAGCTGATACCCCGCAACATTATAAGTCTCTATTTGATCAACAACAAGCAGTCGTAGATGAACAAGAAAAGGAAAATGCTAAGATCGCAAAAGAAGCGGCGGATAAGGCGGCCGCGGAAGCATTTGGTGGTTTAATACCTAACCAAACTAAACTAGGTGACGATGGTTGGTGTGGTCACGGCGGTGTTGTGATACATCAAGTGGATGGGGATGTGAATACGGCAAAAGGGTGTAAACGTATATGTTCAGATATAAACCAGGTATGGACACGAGACACTTCGTATGGAAAGTGGGACTCTGCCGAAGCTAATCGTATAGTAGAAGAGTGTACAGATGCTAAACTCGATATAATATGGGAAAAGGATGGCGATGGTAAACGTAAACTTCGTTCGGGTTTCACAGCGAGTAAAGATTACGTTCCTCCATCAACATCCACAGGAGGTATACGGTACGTATGGTTCGGGTACGAAAATTCTAGTTGGAGTAATAGACCCCTAAATATAAGTGAGATTGAAGTATATTCTGGTGGTGTAAATATTGTGAAAGATTTCGGTGATGACAAAGTCAAGAGTAGTAGTGTATATGCCTTTTGGACAAGTCCAAAAAAACTATTTGATGGAAATAAGTCAAATATGGCACATACGAAAGATAGTAAAACAAATTACTTTAAAATCGATTTGGGAAAAGAGTACTCGGTGATAGATAAGGTTATGGTATACAATAGACATAATTGTTGTTACGATAGATGGGCGGAATCGTTTGTCAAGTTATTGAATACTAATGGTAATGAAATTATGAGATCAACAGACACATTACCATCTGATAGGAGTAAAGCCACAAATTATAAGGAAGGTGGAGTTAGAGTTAAAACATTTACATTCGGTAATACTGTTGTGACTTCGTCTTCTAGTGAACCAATGAATTCAGGTGGATTTAAATGGTACTATTATGAGGGTTCATACTTTTCAGTCCCTTCTTCATTTAATAATAAAGAACCGACGGCGGAGGGTACAGGTGTTACGGATTTTAGTAGTAAACATAAGGCGACAGGTGAGTATTTACCTAATAATGGTAGTAAAAGTAACTATGCTGTTCGCTGGCAAGGTCGTTTTGTACCTAAAGAGACGGGTACACACAAATTCTGGACAAAGTCTGATGATATGAGTTATTTGTACGTAGGTAATACCAAGGTTATTGATAATGGTGGCTTACATGGTGAGGTAGAGATAGATGGAACATTTAATATGACGAAAGGTAGAAAGTACCTTATTGAAATATTCTTTAGTGAAAAGGGTGGTGGTGACGAAATGATAGTGTCGTTCAAGGAACCAAACGGGACTAAAACAACAAATTTCGGAGGGTATATGGTTAATGATACTAAAATATGTTCCAGTGAAATGTTCGGTGGTAGAAGTAATAAAGGGGTCACTGATTATAAACACTGTATGGAATGTGCACATAAATGGGAACCTGGACTACATAAAAGATCAATAAATTGTGAAAATTTATGGTTCGATGATTAAAAAAAATTCAAACATTTTTATTTAAAAATTCAAGATAAACATGTTTGAAAAAAAATATATGGTTAAATTAATAATAATGTATTATCCTCCACCACGACGAGGTTCCAATAGTACGGGTGTAATTATATTACTCGTAGTTGCGGTAATGTGTTGTATGTTTGTCATGCCAGCCCTTGGTTTTGGTGCATGGACACTTTTTAAGAAGGACGATAAAGAGGAAACAGGTGACGATAAAGATGAAACTTCTGGTCCACAACTTACATTCGATCAAGATGCAACAAAAACTATAAATGAAAATGAGAATACGGAACCAGCCGACGAGACTGACGATACCGACGAGACTGCCCAGGTCGATGACTCGACGACATCCACGTATAAAATTGAATACGCAGGCGGGGGTGACGGAAGTGATGCTATAGACCTTACTTTATCATGGACGAACGGTACGGGTTTTGATAAAGTT
>Ga0181400_1000249_pt1 | contig 22772 bp, 14 predicted proteins | sample 23SPOviralmetaG_FD_130129 | JGI IMG/M metagenome (GOLD analysis project Ga0181400, IMG submission 130129) | Marine viral communities from the oligotrophic San Pedro Time Series (SPOT) site, San Pedro Channel, CA, USA - 23 SPOT_SRF_2011-06-22 | ecosystem: Environmental > Aquatic > Marine > Strait...
AAGTCTGGAGTTACACCTTCTGTAATAAGAATCTCTGCAACTCTTGCTGTAAACTCTGTTTGGTCAATCTTAGCAATATGAAAGCCTTGGCATCTACTGTGAATAGCAGGAATAATTCTGTTAGGATAGTTACACGTTAGAATAAAACGTGCTGTTGTATGATACTCCTCCATTACGCCACGTAGTGCTGCCTGTGCGTTTGGCGACAAGTAATCAGCCTCATCCAGCAACACAACCTTAAAGTCACCAAACGGAATCATTTGTACAAAGTTTACAATCTTATCACGCACATCATCTACTGAGTTTGTGCGACTTGCGTTAATTTCTAGTATGTCTAGAGGATTAATATCTAATTCATTAAACAATAATTTTGCAAGTGTCGTCTTACCAATGCCAGCATTGCCACTAAACAGCAAATGCGGAATAGTTTTTTCTTTAATCCAAGTGTTTACTTGACTGCGCTGTGCATCATCACGAAATACATAACCATCTACTGTTTTCGGACGATATTTCTCTACCCATAAATCTCTCATTTTGTTTCCTCTATGTCAAGTCGTATTTAAAATTTTGTGTTGTATTATTAATAGCAATTTGTTTTGCGCCATTACGTATATGGAAATGCGTTGCCATTGGTGTTAGTGGACTTAGTGTTACTAAATTTTGTATGTTAGATGATTGTCTCATCATCTCACCAACCTTACCTATAATCTCTTTACCAGCGCCACGCTTACGGCTCCACACTGTGTAAGCAATTGCTGTATCAGCATCTTCTTTAAAATGTGCGTTTTGGCTCATTAAGTCTAGTTCTTTAACACTTGAAGGTATATCATTAGTATATGCAATACAAATAATGCCTTCAATTTCATTTTCATGTTTCAATCCGTATATTTTACGTCCGTAACTAGTGCGCCAATCTACATCAAGTTCTGGACGTACCGGATCCTCTTTGACATCAATCTCTTCTAGCTCTACTAGTTCAGTAACTTTAACCCAACCAAAAAAGTTATCAATTTTATCTTTAAATTTTTTCATTCAGGTACTTTCATGCCTTTGCGAGCAAATTCTTTTGCTCTTTTATTAACTTCTCTATCATTGAGTTTGCCTTGTGCATACAGTTTTAGTTTCCAATCGCGAACTAACTTTTTACTGTCAGACTTTATCTTTTTCATCTTCCCACACACTACTCAATTAATGTACTCCACTTTTCAAGTTTACTACGTTTATAGTTTACTCTAACACCTAATTCTTCATTTGTCAAGAGTCCATGTTCTACCATTAGCTCAATCATACACAGTACATCACCTGCTTCTTCTAACAGTTTTAACCGTTGTTCTTCTGTAGACTCTTCGATTGTATTAAACTTGCGCATCATCTTTGAACAACGTTGTGTTAGTTCACCGCACTCTTCCATTGTGATACACATTAACTGTTGTAGTGTGTTTATAGGACTATCGTTCAATTCCCAATTCCTTATATGCTATTTGAATTGCTTTAGATTGATAGTATGCATCTGCTAAAGCGTTATGTAAATCGTTTTGTATCAACTTACGTGGATCACTCTTACAACACCCAAAAAGCGTTCTAGAATCTCTTATTTGCCAGAAGTTCCACGGAATAGGCATTCCGCCTTGGCGGAACATGTTTTCCATTATGGTGTAGTCAAAACCGTATCCTTGCCCCCAAAATGTATCAACACCAACGGCAAACTTACTTAACTTACGTAAAGACTCATCTACAGTAATTGCTCCTGTTTGGTCAAACGCTTCCTCCATAATTTTTGGATCTTGTTTGCTCCACCAAGCAATCGTGTCATCACTTGCAGAACGTCCTAGACGATCTTGATCGTCTATACAGACTTTAAAATATAGTTCTGAATGAGGTTCGCTGTCATTGAGTGGATTAAATTTAACACAACCAATGCTAAGAACGGTTGCTTCTGGCTTAGTATCAATTGTTTCTAGATCAATTGTTGCGTGTATCAAAAGAAAACTCCTATTAGTTAGTTTATATTATAGCGTATAAACTAATAGAAGTCAAGTACTTTTTGATCTAAATCTTTCGTAGGCTAACCAAAGTTGCCAAACTACTGCTAGTAGTGTTGCTGTTACGATACCGCCACCCATTAAGGTGACGATAATCAATACTTGGAATACTTTAGCGAATATTGCTACGGCTAAGAAGTCATACCATTCAAAATTTTCAAATAAATTGTCCAAGTTCGGGTGCTTTCCAGCCTTCTGGCTTTAATACTTTACCGTCTTCACGTTTGCGTACTTTACCTGTAGTTGGATCAATCTTTGCAAAGTTTGTATCCATCACTTCTTTCCAGGCTGCTTCTCCGTCCCAACCTGCGGCACGTACTGCGCCCATAGTAACAACCAAGATGTCAATGAGTGCGTCGAGCTGTTCGACCTTGTCATCTGCTGCCACTGCTTCTACAAGCTCACCTACTTCTTCGTCAATAAGACTTAGATACATTTTGTAGTTTGCTTCACTTGCTGGTTGGTCACATGCTGTACCAAAGCGTTCAATATCTTCAAATGGGTTTGTCATTAATCTTCAATTCCGATCATTACGTCACTAGGTTTTTCGTTAGAAAAAGCAAGGATACTATCAGGTTCAACTCTTCGTAATTCTCGTTCAGAATCACCATCGTCCATTTTTAAACCTCTAGTCCAACGACCGTGTTCAATTAACACCCAATCACCAACATTATATTCTTCATTATTTTCTGGACCTTTTGCATATATACAGCCCCAGCGTGGGTAAATGCCTCTACCAGTTCCGTTATCATCTCTTAAAATTAATCCACTTTTAGTTGTTTGTTCACCAAAGTGCATTGCTTCTACAATTACATGATCCTTGATAGGTCTTAATTGTCCTTTGATAGTATTAAGATTTAAAGCCATATTTTATCCTCTTTTTACAAAATTGCCGTCTTCGTCTTCGATCCATTCATCTTGTTCGTCAAGTTTTTCTTGCTCAACTGCTTTTTCTATATTAGTTTTAGGTTTTGCTGCTGAACGTGTTTTAGGTTTTGGTGCCTCGGGCGCCGCTTCTGTTACAGGTGCTTTAACAACTGGATCTGGTTGTACTGCGCCAGTAACTGCGTTTGGTGTTTGATAATATTCTTTAACTGAATCTTCACGCTTTTTAACAATGTGTCCACCAGGACCTAATTCATCACCTCGTGCATTTAATCTAGCATTTCCAACTGCTGGTGTTAGTTCATTACGTTTTCGTAGTAAATCAATATCAATTTTTTTGCCTTGCATAGTCTGATATGTTTTTTGTGTAGCCATAATAATCTCCTTATACTCTACTTATCTTAAGAACTCTCGCCAATCCAGGCCAAACTGGATGGAATTAATTCGATGTACGCCTATTAAGTATAACACATAACTTGCTACAGAGCTACCTCTACCTACACCCCAAACAATATCATTCTCACGCATAAAGTCTACTAGATAGATCATATAGCGTAGCAAGTCTGACATACCACGATTCTTATATTCGTCTAGTTCTTCCCATATGCGATCTTGTATGTGTTGTGGGCAGGGGGTTTCTGCTTTGCCTAGTACATATTCATATACATTAATGTCTTTGTATTCATCTGGCATAAACCATTCATTTTGACATACACCGTCAAAAGTCTTTTGATCTACATCTAATGGAATATATTTTTGTAGTTTATCAAAGCCTTGTTCTTCCATGGCACAGTTAAACTTGTCTACATCGTCGTCAGCATCGCATAGCACCACATGGACTTTATCTGCATGACCCGAATAGATCATATCAACTAAGTCTTTATTTGTAAATCGCGGGATACCGAGAGAGTCTGTTTTCATAAGCATACATGTATTTTAACTGATATTAATCAGATTGTCAAGAGAATTATCACCATTATCTTGATTTCTATTAAGAGCCTTTGCTCTTTTAGATTCTATTTCTAGTTTATACGTGTCTAATAGTAAGATAATTTGCTGTCTTACATCTTCATTTTGTGTAGTAAAATACGCACGATTAAGTTTTAAAATTTTGTCCTCTAATTCGTTTTCGGAAAGATGACTTATTTCATTTACTAACGGATGCATTATTAACCTTGATTGCTCGATAATGTATCTAAAGCAATATACTGAGCAATTTTATCTATATATACAGTATTGCCGCCGTCGTACGTATATAATTCTATAATAGTAGGTTCAGTTGTACTTGCAATAACTATTTCTTGATTAGCACCCCATTCTGAATTTACTTTAAAAACACTAGCTACGTCTGAAGAAATAGTAATCTTTTGTTCGCCGCCTTCTACATTTTTAAATATATGTACTAGCATACGTCCATATGTTCCGGCTGCTGGAAAATTTTGAAATCTTAAGTTTGTAAGACTAGCACTTAAAGTTAGTTTATGTATACTAGCAACTTCGTAATCAACAATAACAGTTGTTTCTAAATTACTTTTAGTAACGACACTCACTTCTTCCGATATGTCTTGAAGAACTGCTTTTTTAATTTTATTTTCTGCAAAGTCATTGTCAGCATTTAATTTAGCTGTATTAGTTTGTAAGTCACTAATTTCAGCCTTTGACGACTCTAAGTTAGTTTTTATGTTTGAAAAATTAGTTCTAAATCCCTGGCTGTCGTTGTCTACACCGGCAGTAGGAAAATTTTCATTTAATTGGGTTGTGTTAATTGCGCTTGTCATAAATGTTCTCCATTTGTATTTATACGTTTAATCTATAGTCAGGAAATTTTATGTATTGCTCATTACTATTTCCTGTAGTTGAATCTATTATATATCGATCAACGTCAAAATCAAATTGACTAAAGTTAAAATTGCTTGTTGTAATATTATTGAGGATTAAATCTCCAGTGCCCGGTTTGCAATAACATAACGGAACTGATTTAGTATATCCTAATTCTTGTAAACTTGATAATTGTGCTGTTCTCATCCATAGTGGTAAAAACTCTCTTTCAGTTATTCCTACTGTTTGTATTTCGTCTCGCATATTATCTACATTACTAATAAATCGAGGTTGATCATTTCCTCTACTTATATCAACAAAGTTACTATCAACAGTAATTGTATCACCTTCGGGTCTAAATCTATTAGGTTCTGGACTACTATAGTCTAGATCGATTTCAACGTCTACAGGGTCATTACGAACATCAATTAAAAACTCGTCAATAGGTACTAGTAAACTTCCTGTTCTAGTAAAAATTTCTAAAACAATATCGTCAATTTGATAAATTTGATCTACTATCCGTCCGTCAACTATAAATTGAGTAACTCCTTCTCCTTCGTTACTCTCGTCATCGTTTGCTTCTAGCTTTACCATGTCTACAGTAATTTTTTTATTATCAGCTATATAGAAACTTTTTTGAGTACTTCCGTTAGTCGGTTCATTAGGGTCGATCATTTCTAAATATATAACTTCGTATATAATATCACCATTACTATTTTTTGCCACAGCCTTTCTAAGGCCGCCGATATTTAATTTTTTTCTCTTGTGGTTAGTAGCTGTAACAGCAACATATTTTTCTGCTGCAACTGTTTCTATACCTGCATACACTAACATTTTTAAATCTTTCACAATACCAAAGTTTGGATCATCGAGTCTATAAATGTAACTAGGATTAAAAATGCTACTATTTTTTAAGAAGTTTTGTAAAGTTGAACGTTGTGTTTTCTTTAGTAAAGGTCTAAAGTATAAATTACTAAACAATGCCTGACTAGGGTCATTTACTTGTATTTGAAATTCTCTCACAGTAGCGTCATATCCGTATTGATCTCTAGCACTAACTGTAAATTTGTATATACGATCGTATGTGGTGGTTCCATTATCAAATGTAGTTGTATTACTGTCAAAGAATATTAATCCGTTTTGATCACTTGTTGAAAACTGAGCTGCCTTGCCAATAATTTGTCCTGATGAATTAATTGATAAGCCTGTTGGCAATGCTCCTGAGATAAGATTGTATCTTACATTAGCATTTGGAACTGACGATGTCGCAGACAATTCTAGATTACTAATTGCATTACTTCGTATTACTCCTAAGTCTGGAGTAGTATTCCACGATATAATACTATCTGATTCTCCTAATAGTTTTACTGTAAATGTTTTTGAATTACTTAAACTAGTAACTCCTGATCCAACTTGTATAACTTTAGTATATCTGCTTTTTGCAGCAATTGCAGGAACACTTAGGCCAGTAGGATCTTCAGCACTTCCGACTACTATTCTTTCTGCAACACTAAGAATATCTTTATTCTCAAATGTTGTAGAGTCAACGCCTATAATTGTTAAATTATTCTGTATTATGCCGTTTGTAAAACTCCACACAGTTCCTATTAATGCACTCTCGATATCATTGTTATTAATTTTATTAACTGCAATTTTAATATCACCGCTACTAGGAACGTTTTGTGGTAAAACATTTTCTGCAATAGTTAGTGATACATTTTGTAAATCTGCATTTCCTGCATACTTTGATGCTTTGACTGTAAATTTATAGTCTTTACTAATTGCTGGTTGATACGGAGTACGTCCAGCAATTTCACCAGTTAATCCGTCAAGTGACAATCCTGGTGGTAACTCACTTTTTGTATTATCAGGATTTAGTGGAGATAAATCATATGCAATAACACCAACTTGTTCTGACGGATCTAATGTTTCTAAAAATAATGTTATATAATTATTTGCTCTACGAACACCTAAGTTTTGAGGCGTAAGCCAAATAACATTTCTAAATGACGAGCCATCTGCTGTAAATGTTCCACTACCAGCAGTCATTAGTGTGTTGTCGGCTCTTAAGAAATCGTCTCCTACAACAAAGATTTTAAATACTCGGTCTACTTCAACGTCACCATCAGTGACTGTTACAATAAATTCATATGTCCTGTTTAATTTTTTAGGTGCATTATCAGGTGACTGTTCATCGTATGTTCCAACATCATAGAAAAAACTGTCAAACCCGGATGTGCTATACTGACTATAATCAAATGGTTGTAATCCAAATGGAACGTTATCGTATCCTGTAACAGAACTTGCTTGTGCATCTAGTACTAATAACGGATCGATTATACCAACAATTCTTCCGTCTTTAGTAAGTTGTGTTCCGGGAGGAACTTCTCCGTTACCGCTTTTGATATAATATTCTAAAGTATCACCAGCAAGTAAATCATCATCAGTTGCACTTAGTTGAAAATCTATAACACTATTGTCTAAAATAAATGTAAGATCATTATTACCTACAGGAAGGCTTCCTTCTTGTGTTGCCCATACTGGGGAGTCAGGCCCAACAATAATCATTGTGAATGTACTATCTTGAAATTCGTCGTTATAAGTTGCTCTAAGAACAAATTTAAATTCTTCATCACGTATAACTTGTAAAGGTGTACCAGTAAGCACTGCACCGCTAATACGAATACCAGGAGGAAACGATCCGCTAATTTTAGTTAGTGTAACATTATTTGTATCAATAGAATTATTAAATGGCAAGGCAAGCTGTGCTATTGTAACTTCTTCTTCAAAAGTACCTAATTTATTAGTTTTAGATCCCCAAATGTGCATATACGATTTCCTTTTTAGTATTTATCGTATTAGTTAATTGTACCTAGGTCTAAATTTATTGCAGTAGGTATACTAACACTTCCAAATTCTACACCTGACGTAGCTAGTATTAAATCAAATACATTGTTCACTTGTATAGTGCTAAAAGATCCAAAATCGTATTCACTAAGATACGGAGTAAAATTAGTTCCGCCAATAGTTCCAATTACGTCACCATAAAATGTTTGTGTTTGACTATCAATAATTAAAGAACTATCGTCACTTGCATATACATCGCCTTGCACATCTGCAACAACTCTGTAATCATTGCCTTGTAAATTGCCTCCTAGACTAGGAGCTAAATCATTAACTAATGCTGTAGCTATTTTTACTTTATTATCTTCAATTGTAACAGTATCAACTGTGCCTACAGATTCAACTTTAAGTAGGTTATTATATGTACTAATATCAGTTTGAGTTGCACCATCACCCTGTACTGTAAATGCAGGCTGTGTATTAGCAATAGTTATTGTTGTACTATCAAATGTTATGCCAACATTAGTTCCTGCAGCCAGTGTTTTAAAACTCAAATTATTAGATGTTTCACCAGCAAATATCTCAACACCGTTGCCTGCATTACTTGCAGTAGTTTGGTCAAGTGTTGCAACTTCACTATTAATTAAATTTAAATTGCTATTTACTTTTACAAACGCCTCACGCAGATCATCACCTGTTCCGTCATTTGCTGAATTACCAATATTAATTAAACTTAAATCTGCCATGTTATATTCCTCTTACAGTATTTAGCTCTTCTTAAAAGTTACGTTGGTCATTACAATTGGTTTTGAACGTTGAAATGGCATATAAGCAATTCTATTATTTCCACCTTGAATACTATCTTGGTCGTCAAAATCGTCTGTAGCGCCTTCGTATAATAACCCTGGTGTACTTTTGTCAATCATCCACTGCTTTAATTCAGCAGGAGTCATCCATGGATACAATTCAAGTACACATGCTAACATACCGCACACACTTGGCGATGCCATTGATGTACCGCTAATCTTCATTAGATAACTATTTGCGTCTAACGCATTTTGAACTCTTGAAGGTCCGCTGGCTTGTATATCATTTGTGTTTGCTGCATTGTCTGTACTACTAACACTAAAAATATTTGTTCCAGGTGCATATATGTCAACACCAGGGCCGCATTCGCTTGACTCTGCTTTATGTTCTAATCCGCCTTGATATGTAATATCCATATTACCTACTAATATAGCATCTGGTCCTGCTGGAGAACTTCCACGATGATAATACTCTGACCCATTATTTGTGACTACTAAGTTATTCCAGTCTGTGCCACCTGATCGATCTACTTTATGATATTTGTTTCCTGCTGCAACACAAACATGAACACCTTCGTCTATAAGTTCTTGTAAATCTACATCTACAGAACTAACTCTGTTGTTCATTTTATAATTTTGACCAGCTGCTGCGCCACTTAGTGGAACAAGGCCATAATTTTGATATCTGTAATTGTTGTTTGGTTCTTGCGTAGTATTTGTATCAGTATGTGTTGTACCTCTAAATGTTAAAGAAGTAACTGTGTTATAGTATAGTAAATATCCCCAACTCATGTTAACAATAGTAGGACGTTTATAACCTGTTGCAGGGTCAACTGGCTTTGCACGATGCCAAAGTTTAATTTGATCAAACGCAACACTTGGAGATATTCCGCCACCTTCGGAGCCTGTAAGTCCTGCAATTTTTTGACTATAAATTGCTGATCCTCTTGCCCATCCTACTGTACGTCCACATGCTGTTCCTGCAACGTGTGATCCGTGACCGTCATAGTCAAGATAATGATTAGCTGGCATAGTTCCTGCTGTTCCACTGGCAGTATACCAATCAAGTTCTACACACCTTGATACTCCGTTTTCATCTGTAAATTCAACATCGTCAAAATCTACTCCGCCGTCTTGTATAACAACATCGACACCTTTGCCAGTTAAAGTATAGTTATACGTACCGTTGTAATTAGTTACACCACTGCCCCATGGATCAGCATTGTTTATACTTCTACCTATAGTCCAAGGTAGTTCACTGGCTGTTATAGAACTTGTTTTTCTAAAATTGCCTGTTTGTGTTGCTTTATGTTCAATAACTAAGTCTGGATTATCTTCTGGTGGAATATGTATATCATATACTCTGTCATCATCTTTAAGAGCAGTTGCTTCATCGTCTGTTAAGTTATAGTGTGTCATTCTATAACTACCCGGGCGAGCATTTGCAACATCTACTGTACGTCCAGGTATTGCACCTTCGCCGGTTGAAGAAATCATTTCTGTATTAAATTGGTCGTAATCTACATCTTTGTTTAATATTACGATATATTCTTTTTCTGACATATTAATCCTTAAACAATATTAATTACTGCACCCATACTTGCATGTACTGTACATTGATAGTATAGTGTTGCTGGTGCGCTCATCGGTACACTAAAAACAACTTCGCCTACTTGTGCTGCATTATTAGTTACGCCTGTACTATATGCTGCACCACCATTAGACGCTCTAATTTCAAACGGATGAGTTGACGCATTAACATCGAACACATAAGTTTCGCCTCTGCGTAAATAAAGCACAGGATTATCTTCTGATGTAGGGAACCAATGATTAGCTGTGTCACTAAATGTATAAGCACTTGCACCATTATTTACAACACTAAATGTATGAGTAGTATGACTATTACTCCATGCACCGTTTTCATAAAATTCAACTCTTGAGTTGCTTGTATTGTAAATGACATCACCAGCTTGTGCTGTGAGTGCATTTCTTTGTGTTGTTGTATAAGATTTTAATCTTAGAACACTATTTGAAATTACAACAGCATCACCTGCATCTAAGTTTAAGTTAGTTGCTGCTTCAAGTGTTGCTGTACCTGTGCTTGTAGTTTCAAATGTATCAGCTATTACAGAACCTGTAACAGTTACACCAGTACTTGTAGTTTCAAACTTCTTAACAGTGTTGTGATAAAGTTCAACTGCACCATCTGCTTGGAAAACTGCTGATAGATCACCACCGCCGTTGCCACCAAATATTTTTGTTTGATTGTTAGCGCCAGTTGTGCTAATCTGAAGTTCCATTGCGTTTGAAGTAATTTTATTCCAACTGTTAGCACTATCGTGATTAAATGATAAATCTCCGCCGTCACCTACTTGTAATACACTTGTATCAGATAGACGAAAATCTGTACCTGCTCCTATTTCTATGCGTAAATCAGCAAGCGTCATAACTGATCCTGTAGTATTATCAGTTATACCAGTAAGACTGCCACCGCCGGACTGTGCTACCCAGTTGTAATCTGTGCCAGTCCAACTTAAGACTTCGCCGGCTGATGCACCTTGGAAATTCAAATGATTATCTACACCTGAAGTAGTTAAGTATCCTTGAGTAGTTACATAACTTTGTGTTGCATAAGTTGATAATGCGCTCGATGTAACAAAGCCTTGACCATTTACATAACTTTGTGTTGCATATCCACTTACAACACCGTCTGCGTATGATTCTGTTGCAAATCCTTGAGAAGTTACATATGATTGTGTTGCATAACCTGATAAATCTGATGCTACAAGAAATCCACTATTGTTTGAAAGCTCATTAGTAGTTGTTGGAATATCAGCTACAAGTGCAACTTGACCAGTTGCGTTAGGAAGCGTAATAGTTCTATCAACACCAACATCTTCTGCTACAAGAAAAGTTTCAAAGTCATCAGCTGTTGTACCTTCAAATCTAATTCCTGTTGCTGCGATTTGTGCAGCCGCATCATCACCATTAGCAACTACTGTAGCCAAAGTAATAGATGCAATTAAATTGTTGACTGCTGCCGCTGTTAAAATTTCAGTGTCGTCATAATTAGCTTCGTCACCTGATCCAATTAATGTACCTGTTTCAAAGTCTGCTGTTGTAACTTCTTGTATATATGTGCTTAGGTCTGGTGGAGTATAAGTAAACACCCCAGTTGCACTTGCATATGTAAGAGCTGCTGTACCGGCTGCTGCTGTGCTAACACTAAGGTCTGTTAGTGCAATACCACTTGGTGATGATATCCAAGCATAGTCTGTACCTGACCAACTTAATATTTCATTGCTTCCTGCGCCACTTACGTTAAGATGTGTATCTACATCACTATCTGTATATGCCGCTGGTATATCGGATGTAAGAGCCAATGTGCCTGTGCCAACTGGAATAGTATGAGTATTTAATGTTCCTGCGGTAATATTACCTGTAACATTTAAAGCATTTGTATTAGGATCAAATGTTACTCCTGCATCTGTATAAATCGTTTCAGCTGCTGATGTGATATTATCATCTGGAACAAAAGTTAAGAAGTGATTACCTGTTAGTCCGCTTTGCTGTATTGTTTTAACTGTGTCAGCTTCGGTAGCATTTGCAACAGTTGAAATACTTGCACTAATTGTAATTTTACCTTCAGCGTCACTCGATGTTGTTACGTTTGTGCCGCCTGCTATTTGTAATACTTCTCCGGCGCCTATAATTTGTTCTGTACTATCGTCCGCAGCAACTACCAATTCTCCACCAAGTGATGTTGGTTTGTTTGCTAAGTTGTTATAGTTAAGAAAGTATGCACTATCAAAGCCGTCTAATGTGTCTGCATCTGTGCCTGCACCGCCTGTTGTTGCATCAGCACCTGGTGCCCAGTTTGAACCGTTCCATTTTAACACTTGTCCTGTTGTAGGAGGTGTTGTTACAGTATCTACATCACTTAGTGCATTAACACTTAGACTTCCTATGCCTGAAATATATCCTGCATTATTTGTTAGTGAAGTTATGTTATCACTTGGTTGTACAGCAGAGTCTGCTAATGCACCCTGTGTAGATGTTGCAGCGTTTGTAATACCGTATCCTGCTATTGTTGTTGGCTTGTTTGTTAACGTACCAAATTGTCCGTCAAACGCATCTGTAATTCCGTATCCTGATATTGTAGTTGGCTTACTTGTTAGATCTGCAAAAGCAACAGTTGTTAAAAATCCACTGTCGTTTGTAAGACTGCTTGTAGCTGTAGGTACATCTGATGAATTAGCAAGCTCTATCCAATTGCCGCTATGGGCAAAGTAACCTTTGCCGGTAGCATGAACATGAGCAAACATACCGTGATATGTACTTGCACTTGGTAAGTCTACTAAATTAGCATACACGTTTGAATATAGAATCTTATACGCACCAAAATCAATATCTGCGCCTGTTGTTATGTATCCTGCATCATTTGCAAGACCCGATACATTGTCGCCTGGTTGTACAGCAGATGTTGCAGCTACACCTTGTGCAGATGTTGCAGCGTCTGTAATACCATAACCGACTAATGTAGTTGGAGCGTTATTAACCCTTGCCCATTCTAAACTTGAAGTTTGATCTAAATAATTTGCATCGTTAACAAACGCACTTACACCTGAAGGTTTAGTATATGATATAGTTATATTACCCTCAGCATCGCTTGATGTTGAAATATCGCCGCCACCCGCAAATTTTATACTTTCGCCGCTTGTAACTTGACGTATAGTTGAATCGTCTGCTGCTACTCCAAAATCAAAATTAGCAAAGCCATCGCCGCCGCCACCGCCTGCTGGTTTGTCAACGAATGTAAAGTTTCCGTTGCCATCTGTTTGTAGTATTTGGCCGTTGCTGCCGTCTGTTATACCTAAATCTGATAATGTAGACGGTATTAATGGTTTGCCTGTTAAACTTGCATATGTGCCATCAAAGTCGCCTATTACTTCTATTGTTGTAAAATTATTATTTACAGTAGTAAATGCTTCTCTAATATCATCCTCAAATGTTAAACTTCCTTTTGCAAACTTGTTGACATTTATATTTGCCATTATAGAACTCCTACTGCTATTTCAATAATTTTTATTCCTGGATCGTTACTAGCTTCAATTGCTTTACCAATAACTGCGCCGCCGATATATTCTTCACTTACCATTGCTACGCCTGCTGTGTTACTTGCAATTAATAAGTCACCTTTTTCAACAGTTCCGATTACGTAGCATGGAACACGACCTTTTAATGCAATCGGTTGTCCTTCTGCTGCGCTATTCATTAAGTATGCAGGATCTGTTGATATAACTCCTGCTACTTTTCTTGTTGCCTGCGGATATGCTGCTGTAACTTCTTGGTCTCCACCAAACATTACAACAGTACCTGGCTTGTATGTTTGATCTGTTGCATATATTTCTGCAAGGTCAGCATACTGTGCTGATGTTGCTGTACCATATACAGTACCCCATGGTCGGCTACTTGAACCTAAATTGAATGATCCGTTTGTTGCGTTAGGTATAACACTACTGTTTATTCTACCTGTTAATGTAGTTGTGTCAGTTGCTGCATTGCCAAGTATTGTGTTACCTGTAATATTTAATCCAGCAAATGACGGACTGTCAGTAGTAGCAAGTCCTTCTGCACTACCACTTGTAGTAATGACTCCTGTTGCACTTATTGATGTTGCTGTATCTAATGCACTTTGTGTCGTTGTAGATGCTGTACCTCCAGCAACTGCCATTGTGCCGTTGTTGTTTGGAATGTTAATTGTTCTATCAGCAGTTGGACTAACTGGTGTTAATGTTGTTTCAAACGAATTTGCAGTTGGACCTTCGAGTCGGATATCTACGCCTGCTCCAAGGTATAGTTCACCTCTTGGAACTTGTATACCGTTGCCTACAACAAGACTGTTTGCAAAACTATTAGCTGAATATGTTGAAAATTGGAAGCTACTATCTTTGGTATTGGAAGTAATATCATCTGACTCTACTTTGATTCTTGCCCAGGTACGTTCAGTATTACCACTGTCCTTGCCAAAGAATTCAATATCTGCCAAGTCGTCATTATCAGCTTCACCGGTAGTAGTTTTACCAATTCTAACTGTCGGTCCCTGCGCATCAGCATTTGAGTTTGTTAATGTAAGAACTGGTGCTGATGATGTTGCACTACTTAATGTTAGTCCGCCAAATGTAGGAGTATCAGCTGTGCCAAGTCCGTGTGCATCGCCTGTTGCACTAATATTTCCTGTAGCATTTAAAGATAAATCTAAGTTTAAATCACCCTGTGTTGTTGTAGTTGCATCACTTACACTTACAGCAAATGTTCCGCTTGCGTCTGGAATATTAATTATTCTATCAGCAGTTGGGTTTATTACATCAAAGCGTGTTTCGAATGTATTTGCAGTTGCACCTTCAAAACGTAGCGGAGTTGCACCAGCTAATGTTCCGTTAATAGTAACTATATCGCTTGTTGCATTACCGAGTGTTGTATTACCTTGTACATTTAATGCGCCTGTTAGAGTTAATCCAACAAACTGTGGACTATCTGTTGTAGCAAGTCCTTCAGCACTACCTGTTAAGTTTCCAGCTGTACTAATTGCTAAATCAAGTTCACTTTGTGTTGTAGTTGTACCAGCACTTACAACTACTGTACCAGTTGCATTTGGGAACGTAATAGTTCGATCTGCTGTTGGATCAACTACAGTAATTCTTGTTTCAAAACTATTGTTAGTATCGCCTTCAAATGTAATTGCATTTGTGCCATCTGTTAGCACAAGGCTTTCAAACGTTGGTGTATCAGCAGTGCCAAGTCCTTCTGCACTACCACTAATTGCACCAGCTGCGCTTACACTTATATCTAATGCACTTTGTGTAGTTGTACTTGAACCTGCAACAGCAAACGTTCCGCCTGCATTTGGAATGTTAATTGATCTATCAGCAGTTGGTTCTGTTATTGTAATTGAAGTTTCAAATCCATTTGCAGTCGGACCTTCAAAACGTAATGGTGTTCCGCCTTGGATTGTACCAGTAAGTGTGATTAGATCTGCTGCTGCGTTACCAAGTGTTACATTGCCATTTAATGTTGTAGTACCTGATACTGTTAAGTTGTCATCAACTGTAACTGTACCGCCTGCACTGTCAATTGTTAAGTTGCCTGTGCTTGTGTCAATTTCATTATCGCCAGTTTGTCCAATTTTAACATTGCCAAACTTACCGCCTGTAAATGTACCTTCACCAAATACTACGTTACCTGCTGTACCACTAAACACTTCTGATGTGTTAGTTGCATCTGGAATAAATGTAAACACACTTTCACTATCGTCGTATCCAAAGAAGCCTTTCTTGGCTGCTGTTCCATTATGCCAGCGATATTCAATACCACGGTCTTTGTTGTCGTCACTTGTAGGAGCAGTATCGCCACCTAATGTAAAGATTGGGTCATCAACAGTTACAGTTGTACTATTAACAGTTGTTGTACTTCCATCTACTTGTAGGTCACCTTTGATAGTTACTTTAGGTGAACCAGTAGTTGTAGTAACTGTCATTATCTCAACTGGTGTACCAGCATTATCTTTTATTGTTAATGCGTCTGCTTGGTTAGTTGGAACAATAATTTGGTTAGTACCATTTGTACCTTCAAAGTTTAAATTTCTGTTTAGATAAATGTCTCTTGCTTGGTTAGTTGTATCACCAATATCATTGTTAGTATCAGTAAATAGTATGCTTGATGTAACCTTACCAGTTAGTGTTATTGTATCACTATTAGCATTACCGAGTGTTGTATTTCCGTTTACAGTAAGATTGTCATCAACTATAACTGTTCCACCAGCACTATCAAGTGTTAAATTACCTGTGCTTGTATCAATTTCATTATCGTCGGTTACAGCAATCTGAATATTACCTAATGTAATATCGTCTGCATATTCTGGTAAATTGCTGCTGCTTACTCTTAATACATTTCCTGCTGTTCCGATTGCTAGTTTACTCATTGCATCGCTATTACTTGGACCAATATTAGTAGCAGCATAAAGGATATCACCAGCTGTCATTGCAGTTAGTAATGTACCACCTTTGTTTACCGGAACTGCTGCTGATAAGTTAATTGGATTTTGATAGAACGATCCCTGTCTTCCGTCAAGTGTATCAGAATCAATTGCGCCGCCATCGGCAGCGTCTTTTGTAGTAACTTTACCAGTTGCATCTACTTCAAAGTAATCAAAATCAAAACGTGCAAGTCCTAACAGTTCTTGCGGAGTTCCGCCCGGAGCACTTGTACTTGCTACTTCGATTGTTATTTCTGGCTTGTTATAGAAAGTAAATGTTCCTGGATCTGCAGGTTCTTCATAATTACTACCTGTTAGTGTAATTGGATTTGTTTCTCCTGCTATAGTGCTAGGAGTTTGAATACCTTGAACAGCTTCAACAAACTGACTGTCGCCTCTTAAGAATGTCAAGTTGTTTGCACTGCCAGTACCTAATCTTGCACTTTCAATTACACCACTAATAATATTACCAGCATCAATTGTTGCTGTACTTAGACTACTCCAATTTACTTCATCTTTACCACTTGAATTTACAACGTCATTAATAACAATATTTTGAAGTTCTAGATTAACTGAACCTGATCCAGTTGTTGTTACTTCTGCTGGTGCAACTTCTAATCCATTTAAACTTGATAACGAAGAACCTCTACTTGCATGAAGTTGGAAACTGTTTGTTGTAACTCCGCCTACAAATAGTCTTGTTTCGTCGATAATACCTGCTGGCGGATTTGCACTATCAAATCTTAAAGCCTGTCCTGCAGTAAATCCGTGCGCCGCTTTATAAAATCTGTTTGCTTCGGTATTTACAGTTTGTCTTTTTAAGAAGTGTGTACCAGTACTTGTACTTGTAATTGTAATTTTTTGTGTAGTAACACCATAGTCTGTGTATAAATCAAAATTGTTATTGTCTATTTTCTTTACAAAGTATGTTGTTTCGTTTGCTAAGTTTCCAAGACTAATATTACTATTTGTATCGTATAGTACAGGGTCGCCGTCTACTAATCCGTGTCCAGTTATATTAAATCTACTATTAGTAGCATCAATATTACCGCCACTACCTGTATCACGAGCGTCAACATTAGTTGTTAATTCAGCAGTTAAATCTGCGATAGTAACAGTAGTAGGATTATCATCAATTATGAAGTCTGGGTTAGTATCGCTTGGCGCAAATACAAGTCCAACTGCTTGATTAAGTGTAACAAACAATCTGTTCTGTATATCTGTAACAATAAACACTGCATCAGCACCAGTACCGCCTTGGCCGCCTAAACTTGCATCTGAAACACTAAGTTGATCACCGACAGCATATCCAGTACCGCCTGTAATAATATCAACTGTGTCAATAGTTCCTGCTACAACATTCATATCTGCTGTTGCGCCACTACCACTACCTGTTATAGTTGTAAACGGAACGTTAGGTACGTTACCAGATGATATATATTCAGTACCACCATTAAATCCTACAAAGTTAATAGTAATTAATACACCAACATCATGCGCTGTAGCTTCACTAATTACTGCGCCACTTGTAGCGCCAACTAGTTGAGTATTGTTTGCAATAATGTCTGTGAAGTCAGCACTTATAGTATCGTCTAATATCAACATTTGACTTGACTTGTTATTAGCAAGGAAGTAGTTGTCTGTTTCTGTAGTTTCAGCACTTACAACAGTTGGGTACGGTGTGCCTGTGATTGCTGCAATTGTGTCACTTGAACTGTTACTAAATGTTCCTGTAACGTTTACAACAATTAAATTTGTTGCATTTGTTATATCTTGTTTTACTTCACCTGTTGCTCCAGTATTTAACTGAGTAACAATGGTACCTTTGGCAACTGTTGCTGCTGCACTTAGAGTAAGTGTAACTTGGGTATATCTTTCAACAGCAATATCACCTGCATTAAGTTTGTTTGGTGGAATTTGTAAATGGAAATTAAAACGTCCTTCAAATTCGTCATCTTCGTAACTTGTAAATAATCCAGTAGGCGGAATAACATCTGGACTCAGTTTACCACTACTGTCTAACTGTGTAACAGCATTTGGTACACTGTTTGTACTTACATTTTGGTCAATGAACGCTCCGAGTCTATTGTCTAAGAATTTTCTTGCAGCTCGTTGTGTAACAAGTCTTGCATCAGTTGCGCCTCCAACTTCGTTGTCACCTAGTTCAATATCAGTACTGATTTCGTTAACAGTAACGCCCGATGACAAACTTAACGCAAGTGAGTCAAGTAATCCAACAGTAACTTTGTTTTTAAATTCAATATTACCAGTTCTGTTTTCAGCGATAACAAACTTACCAACCTTAAAGTCACCGATTTCATTTGTACCTGATGTATAAACACGTCCTGGAAGTGTATCAACTTGTTCATAGAATGAAATAGTTTGGCCGCCATTTTGTGGAAGTGCGTTGTAGTCAATACCCGAACCTGCATATTCCCATGTGTGTGCAGATGAGTTAGTAATACTTGGTCTGTGTAAGTTGATTTTCTTGCCAGGAGTACCAACACCTGGCGCCATTCCGGAAATATTACTTACAGCATTATCTCTTGTAGTTCTTACTTTAAATGTGCTTGTATATAAATTGTCAATAGAGTTTACTGCTGATAAAGTTGTGTTTCCGGCATTGCCAATTTCTCCTGATAGAATGTCGTCGCCACTTACGAACTTTCTTCTAACTTGTGCTAATCCTTCTTGTACAAGCTCAACACTAACAGTTAACTCAGGTCCTGTTGCACCACTAGGATCATATGATAAAATTGTAGCACTAATATTATCGCCACCTTGTGATTGTCCACTAAGTGCATCACCTAATACAGGTGTATAAGTTCCTGCAGGTAGTGTAAGAATTTGATACTCATTGTGTGTTAACACTAGTTCTTCAATGAATATCCATTCGTAATTTTTTGTAAACTCGTGTGTTCCTGAAGTGTTAGCAAAATCTAATCTTGTTACAGGATTTATATAATCCTTATCATGGTATAAACCAATTCTATTAGGAGTAACGTCACTTATATAATATGTAAGTTCGTTGTATATGCCGCCAGCTTCTGGATTTCCTTTTGCAAGATACGTAAGCACATCACCGTCAACGAACGGTTGGTTTGCTGGTGTTAAGAAATCAGATGCTGTATAAAATGTTATAGTGTTTCCGCTAATAATTAAATTTGCTGGATCAAATTGATAAGTAACGCCGTCTTGACTATCAAGCGTAAAACTATCTGTTATGTTTAAAGCATTATCTAAAGTAAAATCACCTTCGGTAGCACTAGTATCATATAATTCTAAAACATAATTTTCTAATGCAGGTTCTTGTAAACCTATCACAGTAATAGTTTGTCTTGCGTCAACAGTTCCAACACCACTTACAATGCCGCGATTAAATTCAAAACTCTTACTTGCATATCCTGAACTACGTAGAGCAAATAAACCAAAGTTTGATGCTGAGTTTGTAATTGACAGATAGCCGCCGTTTTGTGTTAAACACCCTTGCTGTGTAAAGATAACGAAGCAACTAACAATCTGTGCATATGCTTCGTTAACAACACGCCACGCAACACCATCAAATGATAGAATAGTAAATGCGTTGGCAACCATTGACTTACCTTGCTCAGGTACATCGCCTACAGCTGGAAATTCAGCTTCTTCTGGGTTTGGTGGAACATTAGGAGTTTCGACTAATGTACCGTCTATTTCAACACCGCCTGCGCCAATAAACGAAATAACAGAACAGTTTTGTACATATGGTGATGTAAAGATAACTGCTTTTTCAGCTGTTAAGTTTGTATATCCTGCTCTTGATACTGATGTATCAAAAGGACTGTCAAAACTTATACAGAATCTATGTGTAAAGTCTGGAATACCTGCACCGTCTAAGTGGTCTCTAAATACTACTCCAGTTATATATGAACTGTTGCGTACTCTTACACCATCTTGCTGTGCGACTGCAGGACGAATAATAACTCTACGCAAGTTATCACCTATAAGTGATACGTTGTCTGCAAGTATAAATGTTTCTTCAGTATAGTCGCCGCTTGCAACTTGAATAGTAATTTGGTTTTTAGTAACATTTGTTGGATACACTTCAGCTGGTGCGTTACCTAAACTTGTAATTATACCAGACACAATATCAAAACTTGCACCTACTGCTGTTGCTCTTGATCCTGTCAAATATGTTACAGCAAGTGATTTAGCATATCCTACTGCTGCTGCTGTTTCTGTCTCTTGCCCACTAATATAAGTGTTTCCGTTTGCATCATAATAAAATTTACCTGCTGTAACACTTCTACTATTTCCGCCAAAGCGCAAATCATAAATTGCACTGTCGATAATTTCTTTTACATCTCTATTACATTTTGCTTGATTGTATGTTAAGGATGGGTATGTAGTGTTGATCCAAACTATTGTAGCATCTGCGATAGTTTGTGCTGCTGCTCTTAGTGCTGCTGTTTCTGTTTCAGTTGTAGGATCAGTTGTTGTTGGAGTATAAACTAAACTTGTTGCAATCTGTGCTGCACGTTTGATTGTTGCTGTTGGTGCTGTAATGCCGTCATTGTCGTCACTACCAAGTGCTTTACTTACATAAACACGGTTGCCGCCAAACGCATCTGGATTAACAAAATTAATTTGTCCTTGTCCGTCTGTTTGCATTAATTGTTTGCCGCCACCGTCAAATGTTGGCATAGTATAATTGCTTATACTCACACTATTTGTAGCAACTAAGCTATCAACATACGCACTGCCCCATCTTTCTAAATCTACACCTAAACTTCCTGTGCTGTTTGTTTGCGGTTTTACATCACCATTAACTCTAACATCAGCAGTAATATCTAAGTTAGAACCATCGTATGTTAAATTTGCACTATCAGTAATCGATCCGTTTGTGCCACTAAATGTTATTCTTGTGTCTGTTAAGTCACTAACAGTTAAACTTGGAGTAACTACTTCTCCAGTTCCATTCGGAGTAATATTAATATCATCGTCGTTTGCAAATGTACTAATAGTGTTTCCACTTAACTGTATTTGATTAATTTGAGTATCAACATCAACATCAAGAAGTGTATCACTTAGTGTTGCTTTTAAATTATTTTGTGTATAAAATTTAAGTTCGTCATTGTCAGCACCTGGCGAATCTTCTGCACTAATATATGTGTCTTGGTCAACGTCTTTAACACCGCCTAATGATCCCCAAGCAATGCCATCGTACCCTTCAAAAATTGTATCTTCTGAGTTAAAGCGAACCATACCTATCGTGCCTGTAGGTCTTGTTGCGTTATTACCTAATGGTAATATCAATCCTTGATCGCTATCTATTTCTATATTGCCAGTTCCGGCTGGTCTTAGAACAAGACTTGCATTACTATCAGTTGTGCTAATAGTGTTATCATCTAGTAGTATTGAATCTAAATCTAATTTGCTTGCATGAATAGAACGCCATTTAAGTACATTATTACCTAAATCATATCTGTCATGTAATCCTGGTATGATATCTGATGCAATAGTAGCATTAAATTCTGCACTTGGAGTAGCAGCTTGTCCTAAAATAAAGGAACCTTCAACATTAATCTGTCCAGTAACAGCAATATCTCCTTGTGCTACTATATTTCCAGTAATATTACTATTACCACCTACAAATAGATCTCCTTTGACCGCTGTTCCGCCGTCAACTATTAGCGCACCGGTATTTACATTAGAACTTGTAGTAGTACTGAAAACTCTTGTATCGCCGCCTGTATTTAATGCACCTTCAATGCCAACACCACCTTTAACTCTTACAGCACCAGTTGTTGTACTAGTACTAACAGTTAAACTATTAAAAATAGTATCAATTTCAGATGCTATTCCAAACCCAGATGAACTAAGTGAGGCGCTTGCTTGTCCACCAGTATAAAATGATAATACATCTTCATCTGATCCACTGCTAGTTTCAGGAATGATATACGTATCTTGATCAACATCAATTACGCCGCCAAGTCCTGACCACGTGGTTCCGTTATACCCTTCAAACTGAGAATCTTCATTATTGTATCTAATACTACCTTGTGCAGGAGTTCCACGCTGTGATGTATCGCCAGCTGGAATAACTAACGACCTAGTACTGTTTATAACAACATTTTGATCATCACCAGGTTTAATTATAAAATCAAAGTCAACTGTTGATACTTGGTTTGATAGATATACAAATTGTTCAACATTTCTTAAAGTAATAAATTCGTTTGTTCCATTACCATTTGCTTTTAACACCTGCCCGGCAAACCCGTCAACTATTCCCAAATCATTAAGTGTACTTGGAATAGTAGGTTTGTTTGACAATAGATTGTAATCACCTATAGCACTAGTTTCAAA
>Ga0181400_1000250_pt1 | contig 22696 bp, 17 predicted proteins | sample 23SPOviralmetaG_FD_130129 | JGI IMG/M metagenome (GOLD analysis project Ga0181400, IMG submission 130129) | Marine viral communities from the oligotrophic San Pedro Time Series (SPOT) site, San Pedro Channel, CA, USA - 23 SPOT_SRF_2011-06-22 | ecosystem: Environmental > Aquatic > Marine > Strait...
AATTTAATACAGACTAATTTTTATGAGAGACCATTTCAACCAGAATTAGGTTGTGGTATTAGAGAATTACTTTTTGAAAACTTTACACCAATGACTAAAGTTTTTTTAGAAAGAAAAATAGAAGAAGTTTTAATTAACTATGAACCTAGAGTAGATTTGCAAAATGTTCAAGTTGATGATGACCAAGACGGCAATAGATTAGTTGTTGATATATATTTTTATGTAGTAGGTGTACCAGGTCCACAACAAGTGCAAACATTTTTACAGAGAGTAAGATAATAGATGTCAAATAAGTTAGTAGTATCAGATTATGATTTTGAAGCAATCAAAAGTAATCTAAAAGGTTTTTTACAAGGACAAACCGAATTTCAAGATTACGATTTTGAAGGTAGTTCTTTAAATATTCTACTAGATGTTTTATCTTACAATACTCACTACATGGCTTATCTTGCCAACATGGCAACTAATGAAATTTATCTTGATAGTGCAGATATAAGAAATAATATTGTATCATTAGCAAAGATGATTGGTTATACACCATCATCACCAAAAGCACCACAAGCAAATATTGATATTATAATTAATAATGCTTCAGGCACAAGTATTACAATGGCAAAAGGAACAGTCTTCACAACAAGTGTTGACGGGACTTCATATCAATACATAACAAATTCAGATTTTACAACTACACCAGTTGCAGGTGTTTATAAATTTTCTAGTGTACCAATTTTAGAAGGTACTTTAGTTCAATTTAAATATACTTTTGATAGTACAGATTCAGACCAAAAGTTTATCTTACCAAGTAATAAAGTTGATACATCTACTTTACAAGTAAGAGTTCAAAATAGTAGTGATGATACATCTATTGAAACATACGCATTAGCAGGTGGTTATAATAATGTAACAACAAATACTAAAGTTTATTTCTTACAAGAAGGCCGAGACGGCAGATATGAAATTTATTTTGGTGACGGTACAAATGGTAAATCACTAGAAGACGGAAATATAATTATTTTAGATTACATTGTAACAAATAAAGGAATATCAAACGGTGCAAGTTCTTTTCAATTACAAGGAACAATTGGTGGTTTTTCAGATGTTACAATTTCAACTGTATCAGCTTCACAAGGTGGTGTTGCAGGTGAAACAAATGATTCAATAAAATTAAATGCACCTTTACAATACGCAGCTCAAGACAGAGCAGTAACAACTACAGATTATGAAAGTTTAGTTAAATCAATTTATCCAAATGCATTATCAGTAAGTGCTTGGGGTGGTGAAGATGATGAAACACCAAGATATGGTATTGTGAAAATAGGTGTTAAAGCTGCTTCAGGTTCTACATTGACAGAAACTACAAAAGCAGATATAGTAAATAAATTAAAACCATACAATGTTGCTTCAGTTGTACCTCAAATTGTGGATCCAGAAATAACTTCGGTACTATTAACTTCAACAGTTAAATACAATACATCAGGAACAACAAAATCAAGTGATACATTAAAATCAGAAATTATATCTTCATTGACAAATTATAATACAAATACTTTACAAAAATTTGATTCAATATATCGTCACTCAAAAGTAACAGGTTTAATTGATGGTACTGATAATAGTATTCTATCAAATATTACAACTGTTAAAATAAGAAAAAGTTTTACACCTACAATAGCAGCCTCTAACAAATATGCTATTTACTTTAGAAATGCTTTATTCAATCCTCATGCAGGACATAATATGGCTGCCGGTGGTATTTTAAGTTCTACAGGTTTTAAAGTAACAGGTAGTGATAATGAAATGTTTTTTGATGATGACGGTAATGGTAATGTAAGAAGATATTTCTTATCATCTGGTATTAGAACATATGTAAATGATAGTCAAGGAACAATTAATTATTCAACCGGAGAAATTATACTTAACTCTTTAAATGTTGCCTCAATATCTAATATCAGAGGTGTTACATCTACATTAATTGAGATAACAATAACTCCTTTATCAAATGATATTGTACCTGTAAGAGACCAAATTGTAGAAATAGATATTGCAAATTCTAATATTACCGTAACAGCAGACACTTTTGTGGGAGGTTCAGCTGACGCTGGTGTGGGCTACACAACAACATCAAGCTACTAATGAGCAATGGCAAAATTTAATGAAAAAATATCAACGATACTTAACAACCAATTACCAGAGTTTGTCGTTGCAGACCATCCTAAATTCGCAGAATTTCTAAAAGTCTATTATCAACTTTTAGAATCAGCAGAATTATCCGTTACAGCTATTGAGGGCACAGATGGTGTTTTACTTGAAACAGAAACAGGTCAAACAAACAATCTAGTTTTAAACTCTAGTCGTAAAGATACAGCAAGAACATTATTAGATGAAAATGATAAGATACTTTTAGAAGAATCTACTTACGGTAAATTCACTAGAGGTGAAACTATTACAGGTCAAACATCAAAAGCAACTGCTGTAGTATTAGTAGAAGATATTGCTAATAATAGATTAATAATTTCAGCACAAGATAAATTTATTGATACAGAAATAGTTGTTGGTCAAAATTCAGGTGCTCAAGCCACAATTTCAAATTACAGACCTAATCCAGTAAATAATATTTCAGACTTAATTAATTTTAGGGATCCTGATAAAGTTATTAATCACTTCTTAACAGAAATGAGAAATGAGTTTTTGGCAACATTGCCAGAAAACTTAGCGTTAGGTATTGATAAAAGAAAATTAATTAAAAATATTAAATCACTTTATAGGTCAAAAGGTTCAGTTCGTGGCCATGAAATGTTTTTTAGAGTTTTATTTGGTGAACAATCAGAAACATTTTATCCTAGAGAACAAATGCTTAAGGCTTCAGATGGTCAGTTTGACTCATTAAAAGTATTAAGGGTTATTGCAACAGTAGGTGACGCAACACTATTAATTGGTAGAACAATAACAGGTCAAACTTCAAACGCAACTGCTATTGTAGAAAATACTTCTACACTACAAATTGGTGCTTCTACAGTTACACAATTAATTTTAAATGCTGATAGTATTCAAGGAACATTTTTAATTAATGAAGAAATACAAGGAACAACAGCCGATACAGATGACTACTTTATTAAGGCAAGTATTACAGGTATACCTGGTACAAAAAATATTACAAATGATGGTTCATTAAATAAAACTACAGATACAATTAATGTAATAGCTGGTGGTGAGGGTGCATTATTTCAAATTGAAGATATTGGACCTGGAAGTATTACAGAAATTATTTTAGATAATAAAGGTACAGGTTATGAGATAGGTGATAAACTAACATTTAATAATACAGGAACAAATGGTGGAAATGCAGCTGGATTTGTAAAACTTGTAAATGGTGGTATTGCAGACCAAGCAGGCAGTAGGGATCCTGCTAACGGAACGGAAGACAGAATAGTTTTAGAAGGCGGTACAACTCAAGGTGACGCATATTCAGGTAATGTTATTGTTCAAGAAAAATTTACAGACTTACAAACTATAGAAGAAATATTTTTAACAAATGGTGGTGGACAATATACATCATTACCTTCAGTATCAGTTACATCATCTACAGGTTCTAGTGCAATTGTAAAAGCATATGGTGATGAAATAGGAAAAATTGTAAAATTAAAAACTGCTGAATTAGGTAGAAGTTACGAAACAGCACCAACGCCTCCTGTTTTAGGTTTCTTTAATAACATGATTATAACAGGTATTGTTGGTTCTTATATTCAAAATGGTACAGTTACAGGTGGCACAAGTAATGCTACAGGTGTAATTGCAGAGTTTGATAATGATAAAGGTCTATTAAGAATTAAAAATGTAACAGGTACTTTTCAATTAAATGAAACTATTACATCTAATTCAGGTGGAACATCTAAACTTGCAAAATTAGATATTTCAACAGCTACAGTAAATGTTGTGTCTGTATCAGATACAGATGGTGTGTTTATTAGTGAAAAAGGTAAATTATCAGAAACAACAATGAGAGTACAAGATAGTTTATACTATCAAGATTATTCTTATGTAATTAAAGTAGGTCAATCTATCGCCAGATGGCGTGACGCATTTAAAAAGACTATGCACACAGCAGGTTTTTATTTTACAGGTCAAGTAGATATTGAATCAAGAATAATAGTAACAGCAAAAGGTCCTGTTAAAGGTGTTACTTCAGGAGTTCTTGATAGTCCATTATTATCTCTTGTTAATACAATTTTCACAACTGTTTTTGGTAGAAGATTAGGAACAATTTCAGACGGAACATCTTTAAGACCTAAAGCAAATGTAGGTGGTAATGTTGATGTAAGTACGGATTACGAAGACCCATTTGCCGCTAATACTAGAGATTTGACAGTAACGAGAGAAAAAATATCAATAGATTATTTAAGTAGACCAAGGAATATTTTTACTGACGGTGCAGGAGTTGTACATGATATTAGAAGTGGTTATGCATACGGTGGACCTAGATTTAGTTCATTAAATAGATATGTTAATAGTGCTTTTGGTCAAACAGCAGTCGGTTCTAATGCAAACTCATTTCAAAATTTAAGTAATATCAAAATACAAGGTACTAAAACAGCTCTTGATGGACAACAAACACCTATATTTTTATTTACTTCTAACGAAATAGGTAAGAAAATTAAGATGAATTATGCGTTTCCTTGTGAAATAGGAACAAACGCTGATTTATTCAGTAACACATTAACTAGATTTGATAGTAACACAACTAAATTTGATAAAACAACATCATAAAATGTTTATAAATAGTACAAAGAGATAGAGGCAAATGACAAAACAAGTAATAAGTAGAGGTACTAACGCAAACGACGGAACAGGTGATAATCTCCGAGACGGTGCTAATAAGATAAACCTCAATTTTAACGAAATTTATACAGCATTAGGTAATGGTACAACACTTGATGGTACTATTAAAATTGCTGATGATTCATCTACGGTAGCAACAATTTCTGCCAATGGTGAAACATTAAAAATTTTAGGTGGTAGTGCTATCACTAGTGTGTTATCAGGTAACACATTAACCATTTCTGCTGACGCTTCATCTCTATTGACTGCTACAGGTGCGGCTACTTTAACAAACAAAACAATTAATTTAAGTAACAATAATACACTTTCAGCTACATTTGCTGAAATTAACACAGCAATTTCAGACGCAACTTTAGTTGACACAGCGGCTTCTCAAACACTTACAAATAAAACATTAAGTGCTGATAATAATACTATTTCAGGTATTGCAGCTTCAAGTTTTGTATTGTCAAATGGTTCAGGAAATTTAGATGGTTCTGCTTCAGCAAAAGCAATACCAACAGGTGCAGTTGTAGGTTCAAGTGATACACAAACACTTACAAATAAAACTATTAGTGGTGCAGATAACACAATTACAAATATTCCATCTGCTAATGTTACAGGTGTATTTGATAATACATCTTCAGGTTCAAAAATTAGATTTAACTTTGCCGGTACAGGTGCGTTTCCAAGTGAAACAACTTACGAAGGTATGTTTGCATATGACACAACAGGCAATCAAGCTTATGTTGCAGACGCAGGTGGTTGGACAAAACTTATAAATGAAAATGCTTCAGTAGGTGATTTATCAAATGTTAATATAACAAGTGTTGCAGACGGTCAAGCATTAATATGGAGTTCAGCACAAGGTAGATTTAATCCAGGTACTGCTGGTACATCATTAACTGTACAAGAAGAAGGTTCAGCATTATCAACTGCCGCTGATACATTAAACTTTGTTGGTACTGGTGTAACTGCTTCAGGAACAGGTTCAACAAAAACTATTACTATTGCAGCTGGTCATACAGCAGGTAATGATTTAGAGATGAATAATACTCCTTTGAGAGACGCAAAATATATTTCTCACCGTTCACCAGATTCTACAATTACACAAATTATAACAGTTACAGTTGCAGCTAAAACAAGTGAACACAGCGAGTATGGTACAGGTTCGTCAAATGGTTATGTTATTGATGGCGACCAATCTCCACAGGTAACTTTATCAAAAGGTGTTTATAAGTTTGACCAAGCAGACGCTTCAAACTCAACACACCCATTAAAATTTTATTACGATAGAGATAAAAATAGAGAGTATTCAACAGGTGTTGTCGTAACTGGTACTGCTGGTTCAGCAGGTGCTAATACAACAATTACGATAGATGACCAGACGCCTACACCATTGTATTATCAATGTACTGCTCATTCTTATATGGGTCATCAAATAGATATTCCGACTGGTCAACAAAAAAGATTAAATATAACATCAGCAACAGCAACAGGTGATGTGGCTGGAGGAGCAAACTCTGGTAAATCTTTTACAATTTTAGCAAATATGGGTGTTAATGATATATTAGTTTTTGTAAACGGTATTTGTATGGTACCAACAGATGACTATACTGTTTCTGGAACAACATTAACTTTTGACACGGCGCCGGCTACGGGAGCAGAAATTCAATTTAGGTACTTAGGAGCATAATATGGGAGCAAAAACAAGAGCAATGTCAATTGGTGTATGTTCGTTTTATGCAACGCCATCAGCTAATCAAACAATTCCAAATACAACACATACAAAAGTAACTATGGATACAGAAGTGTTAGATACTCATGGAGCTTATGATACCTCAACAAGTCAATTTACGGTACCGGCAGGTATGGGTGGATTATATGAGTTTTCATATAACGCAAGAATACCTTTGACTAATGGTGAGGAAATGGTTATGGCATTGTATGTTGATGGTGCAAATGTTCCTGCTTCCAACACACAAATGTATCCAGGTGCTAATGGTTCGTATTATCACGCCTCTACTACTATGGCCAATTTAACAGCAGGACAGACAGCAGAATTTAGAATATATTTAACATCCACTGGAACGAGAACAACAAATAATCTTTATTGTTTTTTCTCTGGTAACAGAATAAACGGATAAACCATTATGAAAACTTGTATAAATATTGAATAAGGAAGAAATAAAAAGATATGCCAGCAATAATAACAGACAGATTTAGAATTCACAATAGTGAACAGTTTTCAGAGGCTTTTTCTGAAGCTTCAGGTAATACATTTTATCTAGGTATAGGAAGACCTCAACCATTTGCTACATCTACAAGAGCAGACGGAAGAACAAACAACGAGGGAACAGACGCTGCTCCAATTACACCAGCAGATAATGTTAATGCACAATCATTCCCTTATGACGATTTATTGGCGGCTAAAAAAATTACTCAAACAGATATTACTTTTGCAGTACCAAGAAGAAACTGGACTACAGGAACAACATACGATATTTACAGACATGATTACGGCGACTATCAAACTGGTAATACAACTGCTATTGCAGCTAATGGTGGTGCGTCAACTTTACATGACTCAGCATTTTATGTATTAACTACAGAAAGAAATGTTTACAAATGTTTAGATAATAATAATAACGCAGCTTCAACAGTAGAACCAACAACTACTCCACCTTCAACTATTATTTCAACTGCTGATGGTTATAGATGGAAATACATGTACACTTTGACTGCTTCACAACAAGCAAACTTTTTATCTACAGATTTTATGGCAGTTGCTACAAATTCAGATGTTTCATCAAACGCTGTTGATGGTGCAATTAATATTGTAAAAATTAAAACTGCTGGTTCAGGTGGTGCTGAAGGCACACATACAGGTATCGCAATGAGAGGTGACGGTTCAAACGGAACAGTTTCAGTTACAGTTACTTCAGGTGCAGTTACAGCAGTTACAGTTACAAACAAAGGAACAGGTTACACTTACGCAACAATTTCAAATGCACAAATCGTAGCCGCTGGTGCAACAAACCTTGTTGGTGCAGAATTAGATTGTATTATTGAACCAAAAGGTGGTCACGGATTTAACGCAGTAGAAGAATTAGGTGGTTTTTATGTAATGATGAATACATCACTTGAAGGAACAGAAAGTTCAAACACAGGTGACTTTACAGTTGCAAACGACTTTAGAAAAATTACTTTAATTAGGGATCCAAATTCAGGTGGTTCAGCTTCTACAACAACAACTTTAAGAGGTACAAAAGCAATTAATCTTTCAGGTGTTTCAGGAACATTTACAGTTGATGAAGAAATCAACCAAGCCTCTACAGGTGCAGTTGGTAAAGTTGTAGAATGGGATTCAGTAAACAGTATTTTATATTACATACAAACTAGACATAATGATGAGGGTGTTGACGCAAACGGAAACCTAACAGCATTTAGTGGACAGAATGTAGTTACAGGACAAACTTCAAGTGCAAACGGAACACCAACTACATCAACTAGTACAATTAACAGTCAGTCTTTTACAAGTGGTTATTCTAATCCTGAAATTGACGCTGACTCTGGTGATATTCTTTACATTGAGAACAGAGCGCCTATTACAAGAGCTGCTGACCAAACAGAGAATATAAAACTGGTAATAGAATTTTAGGAGAGTTAAATGCCAAGTCCAACTGACTTTAATCTCTCACCTTACTATGATGACTTCAACGAGTCTAAAAAGTTTCATAGAATACTTTTCAGACCGTCATTTGCTGTACAGGCTAGAGAATTAACACAGTCACAATCAATATTACAAAACCAAGTAGAAAAGATATCAGACCATCTTTTTGAAAAAGGTGCAATGGTTATTCCTGGTGAAGTAGGATATAATATAAATTACTATGCAGTTAAACTAACTTCATTTACAGATTCATCTTCCGTAGGTCTTACTCTAGCAGATTTTAATAATTTACAATTAACAGGTCAAACTTCAGGTGTTATAGCAAAGGTTATTAATTTTGTTGCTACAGACGGAACAGACCCTAATACTTTATATGTACAATACGAAAATTCAGGTACAAATAATACAGAAATAAAATTTACAGCTGGTGAAACAATATCTGTTGCAACAACTTTACAAGGTACAGCAACAACTGTATCTGCTGTAGTAGATTCATGTGCTACAGGTGCAGCTGCGTATGTAGCCGCTGGTACTTACTACATCAATGGTTTTCATGTTGAAGTTTCAGAGCAAACTGTAATATTAGACAAGTACACAAACACACCATCATACAGAGTAGGTTTATTAGTTTCAGAATCTTTTGTAACACCTAATGATGACCCCGATTTAGTTGATAATGCACAAGGCACTTCAAATGTTAATGCTCCTGGTGCTCACAGATTTAAAATAGATTTAACTCTAACTAAAAAAGCTTTATCTGCTGTAGATGACGCAAACTTTGTAGAGTTGTTAAGATTAAAAGCAGGTATCTTACAGAACCAAGTTAGAACAACAGAATATGCAGTATTAGAAGATACACTTGCTCGTAGAACATTTGACGAGAGTGGTGACTATGCAGTAAGAGATTTTGATTTAGATTTAAGAGAACATTTAATAAATGGAAATAACAGAGGTATTTTTACATCCGCTAACGGTGGTTTAGAAAGTAAAATTGCAGCTGGTATGGGACCAGGTAAAGCATATGTTAAAGGTTACGAAATAGAAACTATCGGAACATCTTTTGTAGATATTAATAAAGCAAGAAGTTTTGATACACAAAATAACTTTACTACTAAATTTGAAGTAGGTAACTTTGTCAATGTAAGAAATATTTTTGGTTCTCCAGATATAGGTTTTGTATCAGGCGCTACAGAAGCATTTAAAAGAGTTAATTTATACAAAGACCAAACAACTTCAAGAGGAGTTGAAAATACAGGTTCAGGCGCAGGCATAACTTCAATAGGTCGTGCTAAGTCAAAAGGTTTCCAATATGTAACAGGTACACCATCAGCATTTACATTTTCTAGTGCAGCTTTAACAAATTCTGTTTACAGACATTATCTATTTGACATTAATATGTTTACACACTTGAATGTAACATCTAATACAGCATTTACAACTGGCGAAACTGTAACAGGTTCAACTTCAGGTGCTACTGCTACAGTAGAAAGTTTATCTACACAAACAGCTGCTTCTGCTTCAGCAATTAGTGTTGCAAATCCAGGTGTTGTTACAGCAAATGGTCACGGTTTAAGAGAAGGACAACAAATAAAATTTAGTGCTATAAGTGCTACAATTGGTGGTGTTGCAATAACAACAAATGATGTATATACAGTAAGAAATCCAAGTACAAATGCTTTTGAATTATATGGTGTAGATGGAACAACATCTCAAAATGTTGACGCTTTCACATCAGCAGGAAATGTTTTACATGGTGTTGTAGTATGTTCTAGTGTAAACGGAACATTTGTTGCAGGTGAAACAATAACAGGTGGTACTTCAGGTGGCACATCAATTATTCAATCAAACGCAGTTGGTTTAAAAGGTGTAACAACTTTTGAATTTCCACAAGTTAAACAACTTGGTATGGCAGGTTCGCCAGCATATACTTCGGATGTTTCAAAAAATGCAACATACGGAGAAAGTTTACAACTTACAGGTTCGTTATCAATAGCAAATGGTGGCACGGCAATTTCAGGTTTTGGTACTTTATTTAATACAGAATTAAAACTAGGTGATGAGATTACATTTACTACAGACGCTGGTTCTTCTATAACAAGAATTGTTGAAGCTATTATTTCAAATACTTCATTGACTTTATCAGCAGTAGTTGGTGGTTCAGATGTTTCTACAAAAACTGTTGCAACTAGAAACAGAGGTAAGTTACAAGATTCAAATAAAAATATTTCAATATTCAAATTACCAAATAGTGCAGTTAAAACTTTAAAGACAACTGCTAACAATGGTATTACAGATACAAACTTTAAAGTAAGAAGACAGTTTGTACAACAATTATCATCTGGTTCAGGTCAGATATCAGCAGGTACTAACGAAACTTTTGCAAGTTTAGCTGAAGGAGATTATACTGTATCTATTAAAGCAATTGGTTCAGCTTCATCAGGTGCAAACGGTGATGTATTAAGTTTAACAGGTAATAATGCAGACGGTAATCCTATTTTCACATTATCTGGTTCGCCAACTGGTAAAACTTTAGACCTTGATTTTGGTACGGCTTATGCAGACGCAGAATTAAAAATACTTGCTACAGTTAACAGAGCAGTTGCAAGTTCTAAAACTAAAACACTAAATGCTAATACAACTTTACAAGTAACTTCACAATCAGTTATTGAAAGTGGTACAATAGGTTTAGGTAAGGCAGATGTATTTAAAATTAATAATGTTTATATGGCTGCTGACTTTAGTACAAACGCAACAACAAGTAGCACAAATATTACAAGTAGATTTGATTTAGATACAGGTCAAAGAGATAACTTCTATGACATTGGTAGATTAAAATTAAAAACAGGTGAATTAACACCGACAGGTAGATTACTTGTAGATTTTGATTTCTTTGGTCATGGTTCTGGTGATTACTTTGATGTTGATTCATATTCAGGTGTTGTTACTTACGAAAATATACCAAGTTACAATTCAGATACAACTGGTAAACAATTTAATTTAAGAGACTGTTTAGATTTCAGACCTAGAGTTGATGACGCAAGTACAATTAATTCTGGTGGTCAAGATAGAAGTTTTGATGGTACAGGTGCTTCTACAGTTGATGTAGTTAAATTTGGTGATGATGTAACTACAGACTTTGAATTTTATTTACCTAGAATTGATAAAATCTTTTTAGATAAAGATGGTGATTTCAAAGTTGTTGAAGGTTCATCTTCATTAGACCCACAAGTTCCTAAAAATTTAGATGGTGCAATGCATTTATACACATTGTCATTGGCGCCTTATACATTATCAACAAACGAAATAGAAATTGAAATTGTAGATAATCGTAGATATACAATGAGAGATATTGGTAGATTAGAAAAGAGAATTGAAAATGTAGAATACTATACTCAACTATCATTATTAGAAACTCAAACTCAACAATTACAAATACAAGACGCAGAGGGATTTGATAGATTTAAAAATGGATTTATCGTAGATAACTTTACAGGTCACGGTATTGGTGATGTTGGTAATTTAGATTACAAAATTTCAATGGACATGGCTCAAGGTGAGGCTAGACCAATTTGTAAAACTGATTCAGTTCAACTAATTGAATCTGATGATGACGGTACAACAATTTTAGCTACAGATAGAACAGATAATAATTATCAAAAAACTGGTGATTTAATTACATTACCTTTTGCTGAAGAAACTTTGATTGACCAACCTTTTGCAAGTAAATTTTTAAATGTTAACCCTTTCAATGTATTCACATGGGTTGGTACTGTAGAGTTAGACCCAGCAGGTGATGAATGGAAAGAAACAGAGAGAGTACCAGAATTAGTTGTTAACCAACAAGGTATGTTTGACACTATGGCTGCTAATGCAGGCAATCCTAATTTAGAAAGAATAGAAATTGGTACAGTATGGAATGAGTGGCAAGATAATTGGGTTGGTAGACCAGTAGAAGCAGGTACAAGAAATATCGGTGGTCAAAGAAGAGAACAAACTTTTGCTCATGGTATTCCAAGAAGAGTTTTACAAACACAAGAGATTACAACTGTTCAACAAGTAAATCAAACTAGAACAGGTGTGAGAAGTGTTGTAGTACCACAAGTTGTTAGACGGTCATTAGGTGACAGAGTTCTTAATGTTGCGTTTATACCTTTTATTAGAAGTAGAACAGTAAACTTTACAGTAACAAGATTAAAACCAAATACTAAAGTATTCCCATTCTTTGATAACATTGATGTATCAAGTTATGTTACACCAACAGGTGGTGCATTAGGTGGTAATTTAGTATCAGACGCTAACGGTGCATTATCAGGTTCTTTTGCAATACCTGACCCGACAGTTGACGCAAATCCAAGATGGCGTACAGGTACAAGAGTATTCAGATTAACTAGTTCATCTACAAATGATTTAAATTCTGTAGTAGAAACTTCAGCAGAGGGTGATTACACAGCAAGAGGTTCTTTAGAAACAGTTAGAGAAACAATTGTTTCAACAAGAGAACCTAGACTTGTAAGAGAAAATACTACAGAGACAAGAAACTTAGCAAGAACATCAACAAGAAGAACAGACAGACAAGTTGGTTGGTGGGATCCTCTAGCACAAACATTCTTGATTGATGATAAAGGTGGTGTATTTGTGTCTTCACTTGACTTATATTTCCAATCTAAGCCAGGTTCAAGTGACTCACAAGTTCCTGTAACTCTACAAATTAGAGAAGTTAAAAATGGTTATCCTTCTACAAATATTTTACCATTCTCGGAAGTTTCTTTAAATCCTAATCTTGTTAATACTAGTGTTGACGCTAGCGTTGCAACTACATTTAACTTCAATAGTCCAGTATTCATTCAAGAAAATACAGAGTATGCATTTGTATTATTAGCAAATACACAAGAATATAATGTTTATGTATCAAGAGTAGGTCAAACTAATTTAGGTTCTGATAGAACAATATCACAACAACCTTACGCTGGTGTATTATTTAAATCTCAAAACGGTTCTACATGGACTGCTGAACAAAATGAAGATGTTAAATTTAAAATGAAAAGATGTGAATTCCAAAATGTTCAAGGTAATGTAACATTCTGTAATGACAGTTTACCAGTAAGAAATTTAAAAACAAATCCTATTAGAACAACAAGTGGTTCTCATATTATTAGAGTTTTCCATCCAAACCACGGTATGCACGGAACAGGTAACAATGTTACATTGGCCGGCTTTGAGGCAAGTACAAACTACAATGGTATTGCAGGTTCTTCAATTAACGGAACATATTCAGCATTATCTAATATTACACTTGATAGTTATGATGTTGCAATTGCAGACAGTTCAAATGCAAATTCTTCAGGCGACACAGGTGGTACAGGTATAACTGCTACACAAAATAGATTGTTTGATGTATCAATGTTAAATATTCAAACTATGACTGTACCTGAAACAAATATTAATTATGCTATTAGACCTACAAGTGGTAAATCAGTTCACGGTACAGAAACAGAATTTACAATGATACCTACAACAAATAAAATTAGTGTTATCGCAAACGATAATATTTACTTTGAAGCACCTCAAATGGTGGCTAGTGATATTAACCAAACAAATGAGATGTCAGGTAGTAAGTCATTATTTGTAACATGTACATTATCAACATCAAATACAAAATTATCACCTGTAATTGATACACAAAGAATTAGTATGATTACAGTACAAAACAGATTGAATAGTCCTACAAGTATTAATCATCCTAATTTTAAAGATGATGAACAACCAAGTGGTTCTGCTACAGCAGCTATTTACTGTACAAGACCTGTTGTATTAGATAATCCATCAACTTCATTAGAAGTTAGACTTACTTCAAATGTAAGGTCAGACGCAGAGGTTGAAGTTTACTTTAGAGCAACATCATCCGAAGAAGTTAGAGATGTTAAAGATTTAAATTGGGTGCCATTTAATGGTAACGGTAGTGAAGATATTGCAGTAGCACCTGCTGAATCAAATAATGAATTTAAAGAATACAAATATAGTATAGCTAGTTTACCAGAGTTTACAGCATTTCAAATTAAGATTGCTATGAAAGCAACAAACTCAGCTCATGCTCCTAGAGTTAAAGATTTAAGAGGAATAGCGTTGGCGGTGTAATATGGCAGAGAGATTAAAAGTAGAAGGTTTTACAAGTTTAGTCAGACACTCCCATTCAAACGGTATTGTTAACACAAATGTAAGTGAATATGAAACTTACATGAAAAGAGTTAAAGATAGAAACAGACACGGTGACCAAATAAGAAGTGCCGTAAAAGACATAAATAATTTAAAGACCGAATTAAGAGAAATAAAAGGTTTACTAAAAGAGATAATCAATGGCAGTTAAAAACATAGCAGTAACAGATACACTAGAAACATTTAGAACCAAATTTAATGATTTGGCGGCAACTGATTTCGGTGATATAGCTACTCTTGATAATTCAATTGTTGCAACAAATCTAGTTGACGCAATGAATGAAACAATTAGTATTGCTACATCTACTGCTGGTTGGACAATAGAAGACTCAACATCAACTCAACAGATTATTGGTGGTGGTAATATTTTAAGAGTATTTGGAGCTGCAAACGAAATTACAGCAGTTGTAAGTGCGATTGACACATTAACAATTGGTTTACCGGACGCTGTATCTATAACAACATCATTAACAGCTCCTACTTTATCAACTGGTAACATGTCGTTAACAAACGGTTCTATTACAGATTCAAGTGGTAACATATCTTTTGGTAATGAAAATTTAGCTACAACAGGTAATATTAACGGTGCAACAATAACCGGTACAACTATTACCGGTTCAGGTGGTACTCACACTTTAGGCACAATAGAAGTTTCAGGCAATACAATTCGTTCAACAGACTCTACAGTAATTAGTATAAACGATTCAATATCAGTAACAGGCACAGTATCAACCAACAATATTGGTACAGTCACAGGAACAGCAGTTAATTTTGGTGCAAATAATTTACAAACAAGTGGTTTTTATTATACATCAAATACTTCAGGTGGTATAGTTTTTGAAGGTGGAACAGCAGATGGTTTTGAAACATTTTTAAATGTAATAGACCCTACGGATGATAGAGTTATAAACTTTCCTGATAATTCAGGTACAGTTATTACAACAGGTTCAGCAGACGCAGTTAGTGAAGCTATGATGGCTAATGACGCAATAGGACAAAATGAATTAAAGTCAGTAGTGTCTTTACAAATATTAAATTCATCTGGTACAGTTTTAAAAACATTGTATGGTGCAGGTGCATAGGAATGGAATTAGATTATGGCAGTAGTACGACCACTCTATTATAATACAACAAGCAATAATGTACAAGAGATGTCGGATAGTCAAATTGACGACTTAAAGACATTTTGTATTTTTAAATATCAAACATCTGGCGCAGTACAATTATCAGTAGATTCAAGTAACACAGGTAATCTCTCTTCAATTAGTGATACAAGATTACAGGCAGGCGCAGCTTCAACTAGTGTAACGGCTTTTCCGAATGAGGCAACAACAGCCGAACCAAGTACAGTTACAGTTAATTATCAGCGTGTTACTCAAACAGTAAGTTCAGTACATAACACATTAACTGCTGATGGTGGTACAAGATATCCAGCTTATTACAATTCATCAGGAAATATTCAGGCTATGAGTGCTCAGGATATGAAAGATACTTTAATACATCCAGCATTTGATATTATTTTTTCTACAAATACTACAGTACAACAATCAGGAACATATTTTTTAAAAACTAGTACAACACTTGGTACTAATAATGATAGAAGCGTACTTACTTCAGCTAATGCTGTTTTTGTAGATACAAGAGCAAATACAGCTGCTTATACAGCAGGTGGTATTGGTGAAGCTTTAGACCAACCTACAAATATTACAAGTTATTATTTACATCAAAATTCATACGCTTCAAATCCAGTTTCTAGTATGCAGTTACCATTGAAGATAGATGACAATAATAATTTACAAGAATATCCTACAACAGGTTTTCCTACTTTTGACCAATTGTGTGAAAACTTTATGGGGCATACAGCAACTAGTTCAACAGATGGTTACACTTTAAGATATGCATTAGGAACATCAACATCTGATTATTCAAAAGGTTCAGGTATTGCAGATACAAGATTAAACGGTACTGGTAATTATCAAACAAGATTTGTTAATGCTGATGATTACAGAGCACAAGAATTTCCAAACGGAACAGCAACAACGGTAAATACATATTATTTAAGATTAATTAAAGCATAGTGAAAAATGAATATATTATTAACAGGAAGTGATGGCTTCATAGGCTCTCATTTATATCATCATCTAAAAAAAGAACATAATGTTTATGGTTTTGATTTAAAAAATGGTCATAACATTTTACAATCAGACTTTCCAAAAGATATAAATTTAGTAATTCATTTAGCAGGTTTATCTGGTGTTAGAGATAGTCTAGGCAGACCTGAAGAATATTGGAAAACAAATGTAATTGGCACACAAAGATTATTTGAACACTACAGAGATGTTAGAATAGTTTATGCTAGTTCATCTACAGCACACGAACCATGGAAAAATCCATACGCAATGAGTAAGTATAGTATGGAACAACTAAACCATAACAATGCAGTTGGTATGAGATTTACTACAGTTTATGGTCCAGGTGCTAGAGTAGATATGTTAATACCTAAAATATTAAGAAGTGATATAGAATACCTAAATGTAAATCATATTAGAGATTTTATACATGTAAATGATGTTGTAAGTGCTGTAGAAATTATGATGAATAACACATTTAGAGGTGTTGTAGAAGTAGGCACAGGCATTAGTAATAAACTTGTTGATATTGCAAATTATTTTAAAATAGATTATAAATCTGTATTAGGAGATGAAACTGAAAGACTAGATAATACGGCTGATATATCTATACTAAATAAGTTTGGATGGCGAGCAAAAATAAACTTATATAATTATATTGAGGAGAACAGAAATGTTAACTAAAGAGTATTTAAAAGACAACTTCATTGACGCATATTTTATTAATGAAGAAAGAGACACTATTGAAATCTTAACTACAAGTGAAGATAAAAAGGAAGTTTTTCCTACTATCATACCTTTCAATGAAGAACATGAAGGATTTAAAGCATTATTAAGTAAGATGTCAGTTGATGATTTACATGAAAGAACATATATCAAAAAGAAAGAAGAAAGAAAACTTTTTGAAGAACAACTTATAAGAATTGGTAAAAAAGATGGTTTTATATCGGAAGACGGAAAAATAGATAAAGATTTTTTTCCAACACTTGTAAAATCTATTCTTGATAATCCAGATAATGAAGACCACTTATTTTCTTTAAAATTAACATTGTTTGAAGTTCCTAAAATTAGAGAATCAGAAAATACAGAATTGAAAAGTGCAATAAGAAAAGGTAAAACAAAAGTTGAAGTATTGTTAAATGCTTTAAAACTTATCTCGGAAGAAAGTAATTAGAATACCAACCAGACCAGCCTTTTTCTTGAAGATGGTGCATTTGACCTAAAGTACAAATACTATAGTCTTTTGGTTTTTCATATAGGTAATCTTTTATAGAAGGACAAACTGGTTCATAAGTCCACTTGTAATCTATTTCTTCATAATAAAATTCATCACTACCTCTAGTATAATACTCTAGGTTTTCATCTTCATAGATTTTAAATGTATTCCAAATATAAGATACATCACCTGTCCATGAAACAATAGACGAGTTCAAAGGTGTATGAGCAGGCTCACGCCACCATGTATCATCTAATAAAGTAAAATATTTTCTAACTAGATTAGGTAGTTTGTTGAATATAACAACATCTAAATCAAAATATAGATTTTCGCCGTCTTTAAATTTACTATACATTTGAAGTTTATTAAAAACATTGTTATACGGATTTTCTGTAATAACTTCAAAACTATCATACTTTAGACCAGAGTATGTGTCTATCATATGTTTTAAATTATCTACATGCCAATCTGTAAACTTGTCACCAAACTTACAACATATTATTCTCATTTTATTTCTTTTACTTTTATAGCCCTATATCTAAATGAATTTATTTTAAACTCTGCTTTATCAGGAATTAAATGAAAATCGCCGTAAGGGTCTTGTACTTGTTTACCTTTATATTCATGCATATCAACAATAGTTGCTTTTCTCATTTTCTTGCCAGTTCTAGGATGTGTTTCTTGTCCTGTTGTAGTAATTTTACTACCATTAGCTGCGCCAATCATAAGTTCGTGTTCATCTGATTCCCAACGAGGTTTATTTTCTTGAGGATAACCTATTCCTAATCCGTAACATATTTCCATTGTTCCATTTTTAACTTCATCCATAATGCCTAATCGTTTAGGCCAGAAATCGTCACCGTTTAAATCATTATGACTTTTATTTGCGCCTGTTGAAAGACCCATTTTGTTAGCAACTCGCATTGTTAAACCTAATGAAATACCAATACTACAGTAAGCGTTTTGCCACCTATTCTTATCTGTATTAACTTTTATCGTACCGTCAGCATTGCTATTCAATGTGCTTTCAGGTTCTTTTGCAACCCATATCATATAAATGCTAGCATTTGTTTGTGAGTTTCTCCAAGTTGCTGGAGGATTTCTTCTATGAGTATAACCCCAAGTATATTTTGATATTTCTTCAATTACTTTTCTATCGTAAGTATAGTAAACATCAAAATATCCTTCATGTTGTTTTGTAGGAGAGTTTGTTGCTGTCCATATCAATTCATTTACAGCTTGTTTTATAAGTTCAGGATGTAAGGCGTCAAATTTGTCATAGTCCCAATTTCTCTGGCACTTTTGCATTTCTAACATGACTTTTCTTTCATTGTCCCAATCATAAAACATTTTCATAATTTTTCTTTCTTCTTTATCAGTCACACTATCCATCTTAGCCATTTTTATCTCCAATATTTTTTAATAAAGTTTGCATTATATTTATGTACGGCATTACCAACGCCTTGAAAGTGTACTACTTTGATTTTTTCATTTAAGTCATCTAACATCATATAATCTGTTTTAAATCTTTTTGAATAAAGTTTATTCAGTTCCACCATATCTTTGTTGTTATGTTTATGTGAACCTAACCATTCACCTGGTACTTTAGTTACCGTCTTATTCTTTTCGTGTAATTTCCAATCAACATAATTTTTTTCTCCATAAAATCTATAATGCACATCACCATTCTCAAAATAATGATTTTGCCAATAATCTGGATTTAAAGCAAAGTCATTCCATATATAATCTAATTGACCAGATTTAAACTTATAAAATCCACCATTAACACTTATATTTCTAGGCCACCATGTATCGTAAGTCACAAGTTCATTATCAGATACAGGATAGTTTATTAGTTCATCTATATTACCTGTGATAACTTGGTCAATATCCATTATAATAATTTCATCACCTGGTTTTTGATATGCAAACTGTGAGCTGAAAAACTTTAGTTTATGCCAATGTTTTTTGATAGCACTATGATGATTGTATGGTAAAATTAAATCAGCTTTGACATCTGTATCACTAATACAAACAAACTCAAAAGGAATTGATGTATTTCTTTTTAGACCATTGTAAAACTTTTCAACATAATCTGGTGTATAATAAGACCAATCATCTTGAAAGAATACTGTACATATCTTAATCATATCTTCTCCAAACTAAATCAAAGTCCTTACTTATTGCATGTACAATCTTTGTATCGTATGGTATAAACTTTTGTTTATCTAAAAAATAATGCCATTTACTATCTAACCATTGTATGTTTACTTTATTAACTTCTTTCTTATATGAAAAGATAGTTTCATTATCATAGTGAAACATATCAATTATATTTTGTGGATATAAATCAATTAAAACAAAATCACCATATGGGTCATCACTATCTGATTTTAATTCATCCATTAATTTCATAGTATCGTAAAAGTTACCAAAAAAATCTAATTTTTTAATGTCTTCACTTCTTGCACCTATAATACCTGTATTAATTACATCATTATTAGGATTGTAACCAGTTTTTAAAAGCATAGCATGACAATTAAAATACTTGGCTGATGGACTTCTAATACTACTATTCACAGTTCTTTTTTTATCTACATGATTGTTATTATTATAAACACAAATACCTTTTGATAAATCCCATGCGTCAAAGAATGATTCAGTTGTTAAAGGTATAGCGTCAAAGTCAAGATATAATATCTCATCAAAACTTTTTGATAATTCGTACAATAAATGTATTTTATAAAAGTTAATTATTTCATAACCTGTTAATTGTGGAAAGTTTCTTTTAAAATTTTTCTCAAATGCTTTATATTGGTCATCATATTCATACATTCTAAAATCAGCACCAATGTCTTTAGCGTATCTTCTTTTACATTCTACTAATTTTTTATAATGATTTTTAAATGCGTTTACTGTAATACTAGCTTTCTCTTTAGTATCATGTGGATTTTTAGAATCACCATAATGTTCTTCAACTGGTATATCAACATATAAACTATAAATTACTCTACTCATATTTACCAATCAAAAGAAATCTAGTTCCTCTTTCATCTATAATTTTATCTTCTATCATAACTTTAGCATTATCAGGTAATTGATATTTAAATTCTTCAATAGATGATACACAATTAATATGTCCTTCTATATCATACATATTATTAGAAGTGTAAGCAAAATAAGCTTTAGTTTCTAAATTTAATTCTTTCATAGACGGCATATGTTCACAGGAAGTATTGATAATTAAATCTGTTTTTTTAATTCTACTTGAATCAGGTGCCCAATCAAAAACATCTTTTGATATGAAATCTACATTATAATCTTTAAATATTTTATACTTAGCTTTACTAATTACTTTAGGGTCTAAATCAATAGCAGTAATTCTTTTAACTTCATTATAAAACGAGGGTATTAATATACTGCCATACCAACAACCAAATATTACAATTTCAGAATCTTTGTTTAGTATATTTAAATCTCTAATATGATTAATTAATGTTAGTTTAGATTTGAATTGATTTGGACTAAATGAATCTAGTAAGTCTTTATTCTCTCTCACTTCTTCCATTATGTTTTGTAATAATTTTATATCCATTTTACAACATCTTCAATTTCAGGTTTAATATCTTCATGTTCAACCCCTCTCTCTTTTAAAAAATCTCTTCTCGTTCTAGCAGCTATACCACAAGACATTAATAAAATAGGTCTATATTCAACATGATTTAATCCTTTTTTGTGCCATTCAGCAACACTTCTTTTAAAACATGATGTGTAAGAAATGTCAATATTTTTTTCTAACAAATAGATTGATAAATTTTGAACAAACAAACCTACTTCTACTGCTACAGAGTCTACTATTCTCTCAACTAAATGTGGAAACATTTGGTCAGCAAAATGACCTTTTTTTACTTGTTTTACATAATAAGGATTTAATTCTTTTAATACTCTACTATGAAAAGAAAATAGATATGCATTATTTTTTATATGAGCATAGTCTGGATTTTGCATACCACCTTGTGTCTTATCATTAAGTCCAAAATCAACAGCTCTTTGTTCGGCGTCCTTATGATTTTGCCAACACAACTCATATATACTTTGTTTTTCTTTTGCATGATTAGGACCATATACATCTACTCTATATGGCATACAATTGTTTTTTGCTGGAGTTGTTTTCCATGCTTTATATAAACACTCTTCAATAATCTTTTTATCTGGAATGGCTGGATGATAAACTCTTACATGTTTTCTTTTCTTTTCTAATATGTCAAAAGAGCTTATTGGTTTATTTTCTGTGTCACTCATTTTTTTATTCTCCAATCGTTAATGACAAGTATATCTAATTCTGTCTTTTTAAATGTTCTAATTGCCTGTTCTGGTGTTTCTACAATAGGTTCTTGACAATTAAAACTAGTATTTAATAACATAGGTATACCTGTAATTTTATAAAACTCATTTATAATATTATAAAACTTTTCGTTAAATTGTTTATTGACCGTTTGTATTCTTGCTGTACCGTCCACATGCGTAACGCCAGGTATCTTATCAGATTTTACTTTACAAATCCGAGACATGTAAGGACTAGGACTATTTGTATCAAAGTAATCTTTATAGTGTTCTTCTAATACTGCTGGTGCAAATGGTCTAAAGTCT
>Ga0181400_1000252_pt1 | contig 22544 bp, 9 predicted proteins | sample 23SPOviralmetaG_FD_130129 | JGI IMG/M metagenome (GOLD analysis project Ga0181400, IMG submission 130129) | Marine viral communities from the oligotrophic San Pedro Time Series (SPOT) site, San Pedro Channel, CA, USA - 23 SPOT_SRF_2011-06-22 | ecosystem: Environmental > Aquatic > Marine > Strait...
CAGCCGCAGCCGCAGCCGCAGCCGCAGCCGCAGCCGCAGCCGCAGCCGCAGCCGAGCACCGAGCCCGAGCAAGGGGAAGTAGAGCTACTCTTGTGGGACGACCTGGAATCACTGCTGGCGTTTTAGTTTTTAACGGTTCCGCGTGGGCTGCATCAGGGCACAGGCCAGGGTCGGCGGGACCGCATTGCCAACACCCGTCAACGCGAGAAAGCGGCCACGGGGCAGCGTGTACGTCGCGGGGAAGCTCTGGATCAGCGCCTTCTCCGCGGCGTTGAGGTGACGGAGGACGGTGCCGTCCTCGTCCGCCCACTTGGCGTGCCCGCTCGCAAGCATGGTGTAGGCCGGGACGTCAACGCTCCGGAGTTGCTCGTCTAAGCGCACCTCCTTTTTCTCGCCAGTAAGCGGGTCGGGGCGCGAGTAGAGGCTGTTCCGTATGAAGGGGCGCGGCGGGTCGGGTATGACAGAGCGAACGCTGCGCCATTCGGACGGCGCGCACCGCCGCTCGCGCAGGTTGTGAATGAGCCACGGCGTGCCCGCAATGATGCGCTTGCGGTGTTGTGGCACGCCAAAGTCAGCAGCATCGAAGAGGTCAAAGTCGCAGAGCCGCGGCCGCCGGCGCCGCATCTCTTCGAGGGCCTCGCGGACGGCCTCGTTGTTGACTTGCTCGAACGACCAGCTGTTCGGACGCAGTCGGTGCACGAGGTCCAGGAACCACTCGACCAGGCCAACAGCAGCTTCGACGTCGTCTTGCCCGCGCACGGGGAGCATCACCGACAGCTTCGTGCAGGGAGGCGAGCCGTGCAAGTGCCACGGCGCGCCCTCGCGGCGCAGCGGCGGCCTCGGCGGCAGCAGGGCGTCGACGTCTAGGCCAGATGGCAATTCGGCGCACACGTGCACACATTCCGGGTGGTTGGCTTCGTGCGCCTGCAGCAGCTCCGCGCTGTTGTCGACGGCGAGGACGACGCGATGTCCTGCGGCCCGCGCGCCGCACGAGAACCCTCCAATTCCACAAAAGAGGTCGACGACGGCCGTCTCCTTTGCCAGCCCCGCCGCGTTCGTCGTGAAGGAAAGGAGGCTCTGTTGGTGCATCGTTATGTCGCCGTGGCGCCGCGCTATTCCCGCCACCCTGGCGCCTTCTGGCGCCAGAGTTTGACGACGGGTAACGCGCACCCACCCACGTCTGGGGAAACGGGGCGGAGCGAGCGTGGCGCCAGGGTGTGCAATGCAACCTTGTGCGTCGATGGTGCTGAGGTGTTCTGAGGACTTGACGACGTGGTGGGACTCGACGGACTCCACAGACGCAAGGGGGGCGGTGATCCAGGACGAGAGCGTGGAGGCGGCGGGCGCGGCGGGGGCGGCGGGGGCGGCGGGGGCGGCGGCTGTCTTGTCCATGGCTTGCGTGCGGTGTGGCGGGCCGTTGCGGGCGACGACGCTCTCGACGTGCCTTCGGTTGAATTGTTCCAAGAAGACGCTCGTGGCGTCGCTGCAGCAGGAGGACGTGCCTGTGGGTCCGTACGCGCGCACGCTGGATAGGCTGCGGCGAGAGCAGCGCCACGGTTGCGCACGCAGGACCAAGCGGGGCCGTGGCGACGCGGGTGCCACGGCTGCTGCCGAGGCCACCGCCGCCGACGACGCAAAGGCCATCGCCAAGAAGCCCTACGCTCAGCTGGGCAAGCGCCAGCGCGCGATGCAGCTGGACGACTGCAAGACGGACGAGCGGGGCGTCGTGCACTGGAACTTCAAGGGGAGCAAGAAACAGGAGTATCCGGAAACGGCCGAAGTGTACGATCGCAAGGTCGAGCTCGAGAGGCTGCTCTTTGACGACGATGCGGACTGGGGCGCAGGCGGGGACGGCGCAGTAGTAGTCACGGGCACCGCTTGGAAGGATGGGTGCGTGGCCGAAGCCGAGCTTTTCTGGCTGCGGGCTGGGTACAAGCACCCGTCGCAGACGGTGGGGACGCGGAGCGAGAGCCTCGTGATCGCCAAGTACCTCAGAAAGCTCCAGCGCGCGCTGTCGGGGGCAAGTTACAACAAGCGCACCGGCGGCGAGAACAGCCTCGTCAGCCATGGGCCATTGGTTGAGACTCGCGATGACCTATTCGGCGATGCACTGCTGCCGCAGACGGAACCGCCGACGCGCGGTCGAGTGTGGGAACTGCTCGCGGACACCGGCCTGTCCAAGTCGGACATTCAAGACTACATTTCCATGATTAAGGCGTTTCGGGCGTGCGTGCCGCGGTCGGGCCAGGTGCTGCAGGAGGAACGAACGTGCACCCGGCCCAGTCCTGGACCCGTGCCCAGTCTCAGCTTGGAGTCGGAGGCGGAGGCGGAGGCGGAGGCGGAGGCGGAGGCGGAGGCGGAGGCGGAGGCGGAGGCGGAGGCGGCGAAAAGGAAGAAACAGAAGCAGAAGCAGAAGCAGAAGAAGAAAAAGAAAAAGGGGAAGAGGAAAAGGACAAACGACAGTGAACCGTCGAGTTGTGCAGGGGGTGGCGAGATCAGCGAGGGTGGCTAGGACAGTGGCGCGTAGCCTTCGCCACCGACCGCTTGGGTGCGAATATGGCTGGTTTGGTGCCGACCGAATGAAACGGCGTGATGGCCAAGCGCGCACGCCGCGCGTCGCGCCCGCCGCGGGACGCGCGCGAGCGCGAGAAGAGGAGGGAGCACGGCAAGCTGACGGCGCGAGGCATCCGTCGCGCCAAGACGCGCAAAAAGGACGCGCGGAAGGTGGCGCTGCAGCGGCGCGGCCAGGCGGCGCCGCTTGTGGTGGCCGGCATGTTTAAGGCGCAGGACAGAGGGTAGCCACGCGTATGCGTGCTGTGTCATGTAACGCACGCTTGCTCACCACTGGTAATACACACGCAACGTTGCAAACGCGCCAACAAACCGTATCACCAACCCAGAGCGCGCGTCACTCGCCCTTTGGTCGCTGTTTGTACGCAAGGTAGAGCGAGACGGATGCCACGATGGCGTCGAGCCCAATGTACGCAGCAAACAGACCCGCAAGCGTCAGGAACGTGGCCTGCGGCGTCGCCGACCCAGTCGCATCGTCGCATTGCGCAACAGCTGCAAGCGACATCCGCACTCCTACAATTCTGCGTCGCTCCGGTGCGGGTTGCGGGTCTTGTTGGCGCGGGAGGGAGAAGAAGAAGTGGCGAGCGGGGCGTCTAGTCAGACCGCTCGTGTCCCCGGAAATGCAAAAAAGTGCAACGCTCTTTAGCCTACGCAAACCACGCGTACGCGTGCAGCGCCAGCCCGCAGAGTACTAGCAGCGCCGCGCCACCCACGAGGCGGCGCGCATTGGGATCGCCACGGACGCTCTTCACGCACTTCTCGTACTCCGCCGAATGCGAGGGCATCGTGATCAGCGCCTCGCTGCGCCCGTCGAGCGGGCTTTTCACCGCGCACGCTTCCGCCAATGGCCAGCGGCGTCGCACCGCATCCACAAGCACGGCCGTGCTGCACGGGCCCGACCCCGCCCCTCTCAACCGCAACACCGTGTTACCACGATCGTCGCTGACCGCGCTGGTCACACGGGCGTCGCCGTAGCACGAACGGCCGACTCCCAGCACGGCTGCAACCACTCGCTCCGCTCTAGTGCCCACTCCCGACCCCCCTCGCGCTCCTCGCGCCCCCCCCGCTCCCGGTTCTGCCTCCATGCTGGACGCTGCAGGCGCCGTCGGCCCTACGCAAACGCCACCGACCCGATGTAGGCCTGGGCCGTCGCGGCGAGCATTAGCGCAGCAACGACGTCCGAGTGGTCCTGCAGCGAGGCGGGCAGCTCCGCCACGATGCGCTCGCGCAGTAGGGTGTGATGCGCAGCCGAAGCGTCGGCATCAGCGCTACGCTGCCCACGTGAGCTCGCCGCCGCCGCAGCATTACGCCTGGTCAGTCTCCTTACATCACCTTCATGTACCTGTAGGTTCGCCCTCGCGCGATCCAATTGATCCTGAGCTCTGCGCAACGCGTTCCTGGTCGTCTCTACTTTCTCAAACTGAGACTGGTATCTGCCGTTCGCTTTTGCAAGTCGCCGCACTGCCTGCAGATCGCTGGCGTCCGTCAGGCCTCGCATTTCCGGCGGCAGCTCCTGCATTGCTTTGCGTATGTGAAGCCCTCCGCCGACAAGCACGGCCAGAAGGGTGATGGCCTTTAGAAAGGTCCAAATCACCCCTCCGCCGCCGATGCATTGCGCCGCATTCACCACGGCGCCCTCCAGCCCCGCGGGGCACAGAACCTGAGCGATTAGTTGACTGGGAAGCATGTGATGGCCGGCAAGCATGTGATGGCCGGCAAGCATGTTCAAGGCAATGCTGATGCTCCACCCGGTCATGGCGACGTTGCCGACCACCATTCCAACGCCCAGGAAGCGGAACACGGATGGCGTTATCATCTGTAGCCCAAGCACGAGGTAGCGGCCCGCTTGCAAAGCGTGGATGGCGCTTACGAGCGCAGTGCTCGCAGTGAGCACTGCGCCCAGGATCGCCCCTCCGTAGAAATACATGCCGGCCACTGTGCCGCCCGCCAGTAAGGTGGAACGCACACGCGGGTACCCATTGCCCGACGACGCCAAGAATTGCATGCCGTACAGCCCCCACGACGAGGCAACGCCGACGGCTTCGCCGGTGTACGAAGCCGCCCGGGTAAACAACTCGACCAGCCACCCGCCGCCGGAGATGGCGACAGCCGTGCTCCTCCATATCAGCTCGACGGCATTCCCCACCGAGCTGGGGAAGAAGGCGACCAACTCACGTCCAAGGAGTGCACCCGCAAGAGTGATGCCGACTGTCCCGGCAGGGCCATTGACCTGGTATTGGAGCCACCCGGAAAATGCCAAGAACACGTACGTCGCGCCCGTTTGCCACAGCGCCGAGGTGGCTTCCACAACGGAGCTGTCGGCGCTGGTGCCTCTGTTGGATCGCCCCACGCCCGCCATGGGCCCGTATGGAAACAGAGGGGCGTGGGGGGCCGACACGGATCCCCAACTCGAGGTGCCATACGCGCGATACAAGAAGGTGCAGACCTTGAACGAGGAGTAGAACCACATGCCCAGCGAGACCCCCGCGCTGCTCGTGAGGGCATTCAAGAGACGCACCTCTGTGGGAATATCGTAGGCGTCGGGGAACGTCAAGGGTGCAAAGACCCTGTTCCACGGCGTGGGGTCCACTGGCATGCATCCGCCATCTGCAGCAAAGAAGCAGGTCCCGCTCGCCGTTCCCAGAAGCCTTTGCGCAATGCCCGACAAGAGCCCGGTCTGCAACGTTTCGCACCACATTAAAACTGCCACGCAGGTGTGGAACGTCTCCATGCCAGTGATCAGACTGGTCGCCACTTTGGCGACCCTCTCGCGCCTCTCCGACGCGGCTTTGTCGTCCTCGTCCGAACCGCGAGTGCCGGCCATGAAGAAGTCCACCATCGCTGCGGCGGTCATCATGCGTTTGTTCTGTATGGCGTTCACCTTCTTGATGTTTTCGAGCTCCATCTCCAGCGCCACCTTGAGCGTGCCCTTTGCGGATGTAAAGGCCACCCTTGCAGTCTCCAGGTTGGCCTCAAGCTCTACGACCTTCAATTGCAGCGTGGTGACCTTTGCTTTCTCATCGAGCTCCATGCGCAGCGCAGCATCTTTTGCATTGACGTCCTTGCGCAGCGCAAGGAGTTGCGCTTGCGCATCCCGAGCTGCAGAGCTTGCAGCAGCAACTTGTCTCTCCAATGCAACCATTCTCTCACTTTGCTCCCCCTCCTCCTCGTCGTCACCTTCCCCTTCCCTTTCCTCTTCCTCCCCGCCGACACTCTCGCCGCCACCTTCCATGGCGTCATCGCCGCCACCTTCCATGGCGTCATCGTCGCCACCTCCCATGGTGTCATCGTCGCCACCTCCCATGGTGTCATCCTCTTCCTCTTCCTCTTCTCTGCGACGCGCCGTGACCGGCACGTCGTCACTATCGCCGCCATTTGCCTGCCACTGCTTCAGTTCCGCGACGATGCTCTCCAGCCTTGCTCTCGCTTCCATGAGCTTGGGGGCGTTGCGTTGCAGCGTCTCTTCCGCGACGTCCATCTCCCCGGCCATTGCCGTGGTCATTTCCGTGGCAACTGCATTGGGGTCAACGCCATCGAACAGTCTGGCGTTCAGAATCTGCTTCCACGCACGCCGTATCATGTGATCCCGAAGTGCGACGGCGTCGCGGTCGGCCGTGCGGTCGCGGGCCGCGGCCGCGTCCGGAATCCGAACGGCCGACTGCTCTTGACGCGGAGCGGCAGCACGCTGCATCCGCTCCAGGAGCAGTTTGTACGTCTTGTGTTCTGTGGCAACGAGTCCGGCCTGGAGCTTTTGCATCTCCACCGCCGTTTTGAACCCCTCCACGCTCTTTTCCATACGCGCTCTGCCTTCGCTCCATTCTGGCGCGTCGCTGCTCCTAGCCTGGGCCAGTGTCTGCTGCATGTCCCGCCACCTTGCCTCGGTACGGCGGTGCCTGTCCCCCAGGCGGCGCGCGTTCTTTTGGGCCGCTTCGGCCTTGCGTGCAATCGTGGCCATTGCAAGTGCAAACTCCGAGCGCAAAGTGAGCTCTGGGGGCGCAACCTCCACGTCGCGTAGCGTCGCACCCGAAAGCAAATCCCGCGCTTCGTCGAACTCCCGCAATTCGACTGCCAAACTTTCGTCGTACTGCTTGACTGCGTCGTCTTCCTCTTGCTGTTGGCTCTCCATGCGCAGCATGAGGCAGACCGCAGCGCCGGTCTCGGCGTCTCCGAGCGTGCGCTGCTGCTGAAACTGCAGTGCTTGTGCCAGTAGACCTGTCGGCTCCACGGTCATCGGTTCGCTGGCTGCACCTGCGCCTACATCCGCACCCGTATCCGCATCGAGAGTCATTGGCTCGCCTTCGGGTGCGGCTTGCGACTGGAGATCTTCTAGCGTGGCTTTCGCGGCGTTGGCCATGTTGCGAACCGCCGTGCTGTCGGCCTGGCTTGCGACGGTGAAGCAGTTCTTCAGCAGCGCCGCGGCAACCATTGGCAGTGCATTCGAGGTTCCAAACCAGCTTCCGCCCTGCTCTTCGGACAGCCCAGCGTGTAGCACGATCGCTTCCGCGCACAGCGTTGCGATGTTAACTTCGTGCTCGCACACCTTTTCGGCGTCCCGCTCACTCTCAGCCGCAGTGTACGCATCGGCTATCTCTGTTTTGATTGCTGCTGCGCGACGCGCGGCGTCTCTGCGGTCGCCGATTGCGCTCTGGCCGGTGAGCCGAAAGTGCAGGTGGGCCCAAATGCCCCGAGCGGCCTTCTCCTGCCACTTCGGGCTCGTGTGCCGGGTGAAGAGGAAGGCGCGAAGGAGCAGCCACGGCGATGCGATGGCGACGCCCCCACCACCCTCACCTCCAGGGTCCGCCACCAACGTCTCAAAGAGTACGTCAAGGCCGTCTGTCTCGCCGGACTCGGTCTGCGTCCAAAACGAGTGCATGATCAAGAGGATTTGGTACAGCACGAAGCGGGAGAAGATGCACTGCCCCCCGGGGAACTCCTCTCCCTCCAGTGCAGTCTGCCTGATGGGGGTTTCGACGCTGCGTGTTTCGCTGCCGGTCAGCGCGAGGCAGCTGCCAAACGTGTCAAACAGCTTCGTCGTCCATGCCTGTGGGCTGTCCTTGGCGTCGGCCAGCACAATGCTGGCCGACGCTCGCGTGTCAAACGTGTGCGCGTCACCTTGCCGTCCACCGGCGGCCGTGTCCGCGTAGCTCTTCCTCAAACGGTCGACCGACTGCCTGTACTTCGCGACGCGCTCCGGCACTGGCGCGTCGTCTGCGCCTTCTTCTTGGATGAGGTCGGCCGCAACCAACCACTGGTAGGCGTCAAACGCCGTCCTTCTTCTGGCCGGCTCCGATCCGGTGTGGCCGACCGCGTGTAAGAACTTTAGGCCTCTGCGGCGCGGACCGACGCCCAAGCGGCTCGGGTCGCTGTACAAGTCCACCAGATGTTCGCACAGCTCTACCTCGCGCGCCTCCAGCTTTTCCAACCGGTCGGGCGTCCACTCGTACGAGCTGCTCCAAGGCATCCCTTTGCTTTCATCAATGCTGAGCATTTTGACGACGTCCTGGAGCAGCTCCTCTTGGTTGTTGGGCACCATACCGTCGGCCGTTTCTGGAAACGCGGCCGCCTGCCCCTCCGCCGCGTTTTTGCGCCGCTGCATCGTGTCTAAGCCCCGCGCCGCGGCGGCGCGCGCGGCGGTGAGATTTTTTAACATCTGTGCGACCCTCCCCTTTGCCACTGGGAGTTCGATCAACTTTGCAGCGGCCTTTGGCAAGGCGGCAGCTGCCTTGCCCCCCAACTTAGATCTAGGTTTCCTGGTGCCAATGTCACAACCGTAATCAAATTCGTCGGGTGTTCCGTGAAGCGTCAACGCGTGCAACGACGGAAGGCTCATGTCTCGCCGACTCGCGTTGCGCCAACCCGTCTCCACCTACAACCGCGCCCGTGATTGTGTGGCACGACAGACGTACTTATCACAGCAACACAGAGATGCACGCACACAGCTCACAAAACGGAAGCGCACGCAACCCGTGGGCGTGGCCTGTGCCCCGCTCGCCGGACATTAGCCGGTTGCAGGCGTTTGCAATGGCAAGCGCGCGTTCTTGGCACTCGTCGACGACGCCTTGCAGCTCGCGGGCGACTTCCCCCGCCGCCTCCGCCGCCTCCGCCGCCTCATCGGCCACGTCGGCCACGTCGGCCACGTCGGCCACGTCGGCCACGTCGGCCACGTCGGCCACGTCGGCTGCATCAGCTACGCACAGCCGCAGCGGCGCGACAGACGCCATTCGCGTCGATGCAATCGCGTTGGCGATGCAGAGCGGTCCCACCATCGCCGCCCCCAGCGGCACTATCTCGTACTTGGCGTACGGCCCCACATTTTTACCCCGGGGGCGAGTGCGCGTGGGGCGCCACACTTGCACGTAGGCGCCGCCGTCCAACCCGTGCTCCGGGACCGGGTCGGCATGCAGAGACGCAATGGCGTTTGCCTGCACGAGCCGCTCGGCGTTGAACATCGTGCGACGGTGGGCGTCGGTTCGCGCCGCCGCTTCTCTTTGCAAAGCGCGCGCGGCGGCCTTGCTCTCTGGCGCCGTCTGTGGCCTGGGCGACAACGCGTCGAGCAGGCTCTGCAAGAATTCGTCGTCCATCAACCCGCCGTGCTGCGGCGGCTGCCCCCCCTCTGTCTCGCCCGCCTCGCCGTCCTCGTCCTCGCCCTCCTGCGGCTGCTGCTGGGGTGCCGCGGCGGCAGGCGGAAACAGTCGAAGCTTGACCTGCCTCTGCTCGCCGTCTTCCTCCACCGTGATGGCGAGGGGGTGCTGCGGCCGATTCCGACAGGCCTCGCCGTCGCCCTCTTCCCCGCCGCCCGCCCCGTCGACGCTGTTGTTGTAGTCGTCGAGTCTGTCGCGGGCGCTGGGGACGCCCAACACGCGCTGCGCGTTGCGACCGAGCTGTCGCTCAAGCGCCACCCCTTGGTGGTGCAGCGCAAGCGCGGCGTCGCGGACGCTCTGCAGCCACACCGGAAGCGATTCGAACTGGCCGTGCGGCAGATCGACCGGAGTTGCGCGAGTGCCGGGGAGCGCACCAAAGGGAACCAGGTACTCCGCTCGGCGCGCCACGCCCGGCAGCTGATAGGGGACTTGATCGCCGTCGCGGCTGGTCACGGTGGGGCTAGGCCCCAATTCCAGCGACAGCTTGTGCACCCGCTTCACGAGCGTGCTCTCAGCATTCTCCGCGTCCACCGCGTCCACCGCGTCCACCGCGTCCACCGCGTCCACCGCGTCCACCGCGTCGCCAAAGCGCCCCCACTCCGCCGACGGGCTTGTTCTCAGAAACGCAAAGTGTGCGCTCAGGGTCCGGCGCGTCCACCGCGCCGCCGGGTCGAGCGGCGTCCAGTGCAGCTGTGGCGCGCTGTGCGCAACTTCCCACAAGAGTGCGTCTAGCTTGTGTCGACCGGCCTTGGTATCCCACAGCATTAGCACCAGGGGGTTGCACGCCAGCGCCGCGGCGCACGTAGCCTTGGCGCGTCTGTGCAAGCGTTGGCGGTCTCGGCGGTCTCGGCGGTCTCGGCGGACTGAGGCGTTTAGCAGCTCGAAGAGACACCGCCGCGTCCGCTCAAAGGAAAACAGCGAGACGCGCGCGCGCACATCGAGGGGGTCGCCCTGCGCGACTTTTAAGTTGCGGTGGGCGAGCGGCAGTGCTCCGGCGAGTACGGACTGTGCGCACGTAAAGGGCAGCGCCTGCAGCGGAAGCTGGCTGTTTGATGCGAGGCGACGAAGCGCCTGCGCAAATCGAAGCACCTCGGCGCGCTCTGCGCTGCCAAAGACGTCGGTGGCGCGCGCGGGCGACGCGTCCGCCCCCACAAGCCGCAGGGCCTGCGCCACAAACACCGCCCCCGGTAGGCACGACAAGCTGACGTCGTTCGGCGCAAAGTAGGGGTGGGTCTGCTCGTAGTTTGCGCCGCACACGGGCATCAAGAAGCGCGCCACTTCCGCAAGGCGCTCCTGCGCTCTCAGCAGCGTGGTGTACACCATTCGGATGATGTGGTCCTGTGCACCCTTGGTCGCCGTCGACAGCACGTAGCGCACGAGCACGTCCGAAAGAAAGCCGAGCGCGAGCATGCTGGGCGGCTCGTTGGCCAGCCCGAACTGCCCCACCACCGTCGACCCACCCGAGCCGTGGCCCGGTTTGCGCCCGGCAACGACGCGCAGCGCGCGTTCGAGCGGCCGCGAGCCGGCGAGCAGCGCTTGCGATTGCTCCCGCGCCGCAGCCGCGCACGGAAGCACGCACGACAGCCCAAACAGGTCCACGCTCCAGGGCACGGCGTGCACGTCGCCGAGGTCGCCCACGTCGCCCACGTCGTTGTCCCTGCGGAGCTCGTAGCGCTGCGCAAAGTGCATCCCCGCGCCGTTGCCGTCGACGAGTCCAATGATCGGCGGCGCGCCCGCGCTCAGGTCGATGCGGTTGCGCGTCGCCGCGTCCATCGCCGCCCGCCGTGCGGCGGCCAGTGCTCGCACGATGACGCCCTCTGTCGAGTCCTTGGATGCGGCACTGCCTCCGCCACCGCCCCCGTTTAGCAATAGAGAAGTGGGAGCCAGCGCCTCGGCTTCCAGGAGCTCTGACGACGTGGTGCGCAGGTCCGCCAGCGTCATTGCGACGACCGGAAGCGACCGCAGCGCCGTCCGCGGAAACACGGGAAGCTGTGGAAGCACGCGCCACGAGCGTGGCTCCGGACGCGGTGGTTGCGGTGGTTGCGGTGGTTGCGGTGGTTGCGGTGGTTGCGGTGGTTGCGGTGGTTGCGGTGGTTGCGGCGTGGGCGGAACCACAAAGAGCGCGCATCCCACGAGGGTCGGCCACGGCTCTGTCTGCGCCATGGCGGTGGCGTACTGCGTGTTCAGCAGCAGCCATCGTTGGCCGATCGATTGCATCGCACTTGCATCGGTGGCGCCGTACGCACGCTGCGCTTCGCTCGTCGCGTGGGCGAGCAGCGCGCGCTTCGTGGTCGCGTTGCGCGCTGCGAGCGCCGACGTCGCCTCCGCGGCGGCACCTGGAAGCCCTGACGTTCTTTGCGCTTTTACGGCGTTTTGAAGCGCGAATCGCGGCAGCCACACCTTTCGGAAGAACCGGCCATATGGCTCGTCATCCGCTGTGAGCCCGTTCTCGGCAAGCCACCAATCGTGCTCGTCCTTACCCTCGCCGGCGAGAAGATAATCATCGTATGCACTTTTAGCCGCCCCCTCTGCCAGGCCAGGCAGCAGCCACTTGCCTTGGGTGAGAAACTCCCACCAGGTCTGCCGCAGCCGAAGTTGTTGCCGTGCAAGCCGTTTCATTTGGTCACTCTGGCCACCCTTGAGGATCTCTCCTTCTACAAACTGCGTAAAGGCATCCGCCGCCGCGCTTGCATTGGCATCGGGGGGGTCGGGCACAAAGCCAGGCAGCCCACCAATGCCGTACGGCTCCTGTCGCGCCGCGCCGTCGGGTGCAGAGAATCCCAGCAGTCTGTACAATGCTGTGCGCACCCAATCGGGGTCGAACCACAGCGCGGCCTTTTCTCTCTCGTCCTCGACGCCGTACTCACCAGGGTGCGTCTGCATGTGCCTCCCCAGATCATCTCGCGCGGCTTGCACCTTTGCCCGCGCCGTTTTCGCGGCCGCGTTCGCCGTAGCAAGCTCCGCCTGCGCTTCTTCGCGGCCAGGAATATTCACTCGGAAGAGAGCAGCAATCTTAGCAAGGTCCATGAGGCCCAGCGCATTTCTAGCTTCGTAGAATATGTCCCATGCGGCCTTCTCGTCCTTTTGCAGCTTTTCAACATTGGCCACGATCTCCTGTGCCTTTCGCCTGTGGCTCTCCGTTGCCACACTCTCCTGCACTGTGGCCACGTACCGTGCGCTCCCAATGCCAAGAGGTGGCAGCGCGTTGAAGTACTGGAGGCCCGCTGAGCTACAGTCGATCCGAACGACGCCGCCCTCTCCAAACGGTGGAAGCTCTTCGATGGCACGCGAAAGGCCGTCGATGGCGCGGCGGCATCCGGCGAGCTGCTCTTCGTATCGGCAGTGCAGGCACCCGGCGTCCAGTGCGTTGAGGTGGCTGGCCTCGAGTGCAAATTCGGCGGTCCGCACACGACCGGCGCTCGACGAGTTGGCGTCCGGGTCCGCGCCCGGGTCCGCGCCCGGGTCGGCGGGCGCCTCCTCCACAGTGATGCGGTAGGAAAAGTCCGTGTAGGTCTTTGCAAAGTCTGCCGGCCACATGCCCCGCCGGTCGATCGTGTTCGGGGTGAGCCGGACGGGATTGGTTGGCGGGGTGGACACGTCGTTCCCATTCTCGTCGGCGCCGGTCGAGGGGCGCAGCTCGTTGTTCTGCCTCTCCTGCGCCTCGAGACTGTACGCGCCGGTGTTGATGTCGACGTCCTGGTACCGATTTCGGTACGTGTCGAGCTGCGCGGCGCGCAGCTGCTCTTGGAGGATCCATTCCAGGAGCGTCGCCGCGTCGGTCCACCCCTCGCTGCGCAGCTCGCGGGGGCGCAAGCCGCGCATGAGGCGGCCCGCCGTGCGCACCGGCGTCGCGCGCGTTTCGGCAATCTTGCGGACGGCGCGTGCAAACTGCTCGAGCGTCATCGCCTGCACCGTCGGTGACTTTTGCCTCTCCTTCTGGTATTGCTCGGCTCGCTTCCGTGCGGCACTGACTCGCGCCGATTCGGCGGCGGCGGTCGCAGGGGCGGCCGCAGTAGGGGCGCCCAGCTCCATCGAAAGCGCCGTCAGAAGGCTCAGCGCCGTGCGTGCAACCGTGCCGGTCGACGAGCGTGTGGCTGCCGCCTGCAGCGCCTGCATTCGTTTGCCGAACACGCTCGAAGTGTTGGCTTTTGGGTTCGCCTGCAGTGTCGCGAATGTCCCTGCAGCTGTCTGCAGAATTCTGCGTAACTCGTCGTTGTCCAGCTTGGCCGCGACTCCGTCGACAATGGCCGTATTCACCTTGCGCAGCGCATTCACCACCCCGGAGCCGCTTTGTCCCGCCAAGACCGCCGAGATCGACTGGTTGTGCTTTTGCTCTATCGAGCGCAGCGCGTGGTAATCGTAAATGATGATGCGCGGCTCGCGCGTGCACATGGCCGGGTAAGGGAGCGCCACGACGCGGCCGAGGAGGTCGTGCGTGCGGTAGGGCTGGAGCACGCTCTTGTGGACTTCGGTCCCGTCCGGCTGCGCCTGCCTGCCATACGGCGATACCACGCGCTGCAGCACCGACACCGCACAGCTCGTGGGCGGCATCTCGCCCTGCTCGACGCGAAGTGCAAACAGCACAGGGGCGGCACAGCGGCCTGGACCCGTCGCCTGCTGCTGCAGCCGCCGCTGCCCACCGTTTTCTGTGCGCCCGACGGTGCAGAAGCGCGGAAGCATGTGCTTCGAAGGCGCCGCGGTCTCGGGGCCCGCTCTCGCAAACCGCTTCTCCTTCTCCTGCACGCCGTTGATCACCAGCGAGTACTGGCCGTTGAGCTTCACGATCTCGACGGTCGTCGCGCGCGCAGTCGCTGCGTCGGCGCTGGCGCCGGCGTCGTTTGGGTGCGGTGCCCGGCCAAACCGCCCCTCGCCCGCGCGGTTTGCCTCGTACTCGTCGGCCGCGACGTTGATGACGAGGACGCGGCCACCGTCGTCGGGGCCCGGGTCGATGCGAAAGGCATCGCGCGACCAGCGTTCCCATTGCGCGCGACTCGACTGCTTCCACCGCAGCTGCGCGTTTTCCAATGGCCGCCACCGCGCCGCGATCTGGGCCAACGCTGCCACGCGCCACCGATCGTCGCTGGTGCCGTCGCTGGCGCCGTCGCTGGCAAGACGCCAGGCTGACAGCGGGACTTCGGGACCGACCAGCGCCAGGTGTCGTTCTGCGTCGCTAGCACGCGCACGCGCGCTTGCGCGCGTGACGGCCGTCGCATCCATCGGATGCCCACGGCTCGCTTTGGCGGAGCGACGGGAGGCGGACTGCGTGCAATATCGGTGCTAGCGCACTAGCATATCACGCGAACCCGAGTGCGGACGCAGCAGCGGGTCCCACATGAGCAAGCGGCTGCGCGAAGATGACGGCGCCATCCTCGAGCGCAGCAGCTTTGTGGCCGCGATGCTTTCCGCGATGCAGAGCACCTTGAAGAGCGACGCAGCCGACGGGAGCAACCCGGGGGTGCGGATCAGTGCTAAAATCAAGACAATCGGCGACACCGTCGCTCCCGCGGAACCGGGGCGCGCTGTTCTGGAGGCACGCTTTGCACTGGGGCACGACAATGCTCACTACCTGAGCCAGGCCGTTGGCATGCTCTGGGCAGGCGACGACCTGGACGAGCGCCGCGTGGTGCCAGTGGGCGTCATGCAGCAAGTCATGCGAGATGCCAGCACGACCGGAACGCTGTACGCAATGGGAAAGGTGACGGAAGCGCGCCGCGCGGCGGCTGGCTGTGCGCTGAACAACGCAAATGCCCTGGCGCGGTGCCTGCTCGAGCTGCACGCAGTGCGGAAGGCAGTGGCGGGATTCTTGCGCTTACAGGACTGCCCGCCGCACGCAAAGCTCGTGCAAGAGTGGCTGCTCAACGCGCTCGACGCAGAGTCGTCGGCGTTGCAGGAAAGTGCACGCACCGCGCTGCTGCACCTGTTACCACCAACGAGCCAGCCAACCCAAGGCCGTGGAGACGCAAGCGACGTCGCCAGCATTGTGCAGCTCGTGAAGCAGTCGGGCAAAAGGGTGGATGACGACATACCGGAGGCGGAGGCGGCAGATGCGGTACGGTATCTTCAGCGCTGCACGTTTCAAGCATTGCACGCACTCATTGCGGAGGATTCTGCACCAGTGCGCATTGTGGATGCACTGGTCAAGCGGATGGAGGCGGAAGTGGACAACGTGGCGCGCGACCAGGCCGTGCTCGAGTCTCTTGGCCAGACCTTAAACAAGGACCACCTTTCTGCAGCGCTACAGACGCTGGATGGGATCGAAGTGGCCGCGGAACTTAATTCCAGCGTGGAGGCGACGGCCATCGCGATCGCAATCGCGGTGACGGGGTATCGCAAAAAAACTTGTGACCGGGCCCAAAACAAAGGCGGCACCCTTGGCGTGTGGCAGCTTGGCGTCCAGTGCCTTGACGATTCCGACGCTGCCAGCGCTCCGGGTGCCCCTTCCGCTCCCGCTGCTGCCGATGCTGCTGCCGCTGCTGCTGGCAACGGCTGGGTGGCAGAGATCAAGGAGGCTTGGGAGAAAACGGTGGCGGCTCTAAGGAACACCAGGCACCTGCGATCTTTAGACGCAAACGCGTTCACCGACTTTTGCGTGCTGCGCGGGCTGTGTGCGATGCGCGGCGCGCACCAGGAAGCGCAGAGCAACGAACCGCTCCCATACGAACTTCCGGAAGCCAACGCCCTTCCGAACTATCAAGCGCAAGTGGAAGCGGCGAATACGCACCCGCAGGTCGATGACACCATCCGGCAAGCCGCGGCGCGTGCCAGCAAGCGCGCGTACGGAAAACCGGAGAGTGCAAAGGCAGCGCTGCAAACCCATGCGTCCAACCTGTGGCGCGGAGGCTTTGTGCAGAGCGCAGAACAATCTTTCCGCGAAGCATCGGGCGACAACAGTTTTCCGGACACGGGCATCGCAAACGCGGTCAAGTGGCGACCCCGCATCCAGCGCATGATCGGACAGGCCGCGCGTGCGGTCACTGCTCCCAATCGCCGCGATGGCGACGACGGCGGCGGTGACGACGACGATGATGACGACGACGATGATGACGACGACGACGACGAGGGCGACGACGAAGGCGACGGCGACGGCGACGAGCTTCGCGATTGCCTAATTGCTTCCGCGGACCACGTCAGCGAGGTGCTCGTGTACGAGCTGATGCGGATAGCCGCGGCTGCCGCTGCCGCGCCTCTGCGCAAAGGCGGCAGTGCCGAAAACGGCAGAGCAGGGGTGCTCTTTGATGCCGTCGCCGCCGTTGCCCAGATGCGCCAGCTCCTCCCGCACGCGCTGCTCAAGGTGGCCTTGTCACTGGAGCACGTAAGGGAGTGGAACAATCCCGCGTACAATGGGCTGGCACTCACGCCACCCGCCGCGGGGTTTCAGGATGTGACGCGGCCGGTGATGAAAGGCGAACAGTTGAACCGGCGGCCGCGTTACGCCGTCGACCCAGGAATCAAACGCATCTCAAGCAGCCAAGCGTCCGACCCGTCCGATCCGTTTGCCAACGCTGGGCGGAAAGTGGAAGTCGCAAACGGCTTCCTGCAGCAAGTCGCAAGGAACACCGCCGGCGGCGATTCTTGGACAATTGATCTGCAGCCCCTCATCCCCGACGCAGGCGCAGACGCAGAACCGCCTGCGGAGCCTTTTCTAAAGCAGCACGGCGAGTCATGGACAATCGCAGATGCAAAACGCTTTGCGCCAGAGGATGTCGCGGCGACGTTGCTGACCGGCATCGCGGCACTCAAACAAATGGAGCAGGTCGACTGCGACTACGACTACCTGAGCCGCCTCGAAAAGGAGCACTCGGCCGAGGCGACGGCTTTTAGGAGGTCGATGGACATCGAAGACGCGTCCAAGGAGCGCCGATCTGCCGTGTGGTCCGACGCTCTGCGAGAGGTTGCGATCAGTGGCGACCGGCTCTACAGCTTTGTGCGCGCGGTGACGGGGGCGATCGGCGAGGCCGCGGAGTCGGCAGTGGCGTGGGAGGACGACGAACTGAAAGCGTCCGCAAAGGAGGCTGCAATGCGCCAGAAGGCAATGGCCGAACGCGTTGCACGCTTCCAGACGCGGCTAGTGGAGTCGGTGGTGACGTCCACGCTCCGCGCTTCGAAGCTGCAGCTGGATGTGCGCAGCCAAAGCCAGAGAGGGCACGGAGGCCCAGGGGAGAAGGCCGGCCAAGGCGCCCACGGCGAGCTCGTCGTGCTCTCTTCCGACGTGCGCGACAGCGTCAATCAGATCGCCACTGGGGAGCTCGGCCACGGCTTCTTTGAGGGGACCGCCGAGCTGGAGGGGCTGTACCACGGCCCGGCTCGGCCGATGGCCATGCGCGACGTCGTGCAGATGCTGCACGCCGTCGGCCAGCAGTTTCACGACCGCCTCGCGCACGACACGCTCGTCGGAAACTACGGATCCGGGCCCGCCTCGTACTCGCGCGTGTCGGAGCCTCGCAATTCGTACATGCTGCACCTGAAGCCCGACGTCACAGCCGCCATCCAAAAGGCCTACGACCACGTCTCTGCCGAGGTGCGCTTTTGTGGCGGGTTCATTCGCCAGGTGTCCATGTGGGAGCTGGTCGAGGGAAAGGACTTTGAGATGTGCGCGCGCTTTGCCGAACTGGTTGGCCTCATGCTGCAGAACACGCGCATGCGGTCTGGGTCCTTTGCGGCGTACGTCGGCCAGGCGCAGCTTGTGGCCAATGGGCACACAATAAGGATGCAGCTGCGCAAGGTAGTCGATGCAGTCTTGTACTACGTGCGCACGGTGAGTCGACCAGATTTCATGAGCACAAACGGCCGCACGTTTTACTTTGGCGGGCGACCGGTGTCCGGCGCGCCTGCGCCTGCGCCTGCGCCTGCGCCTGCGCCTGCGCCTGCGCCTGCGCATGCAGGGCCAATGCTCAGCCTTCCAATCTTCGGCGTGGGCGGCGGCGGCGGCGGCGGCGGCGGCGGCGGCGGCGGCAGCAGCATTGCTGGCGGCCGCAGCATTGCTGGCGGCAGCAGCATTGCTGGCGGCAGCAGCATTGCTGGCGGCAGCAGCATTGCTGGCGGCAGCATTCCTTCTGTCTCTAGGAGCAACACCGCTGAGTCAAAGGCTTCGGCTGCCGGAGAAATATTATCGCATCGATCTTCTTCAGCCGCAAGCAGCGAATACGACCTCGGTGACGCTGCCGTCAGAGACGCGTTAAGAGCCAGGGTGGCGGAGCTGCAGGCACAGAGTGGTGCCACTTCTAAACGGATGAGCGGGAGTCCGGTAGGAAGTGCTCTGCCAAGGCACATGCACGTGCACATGCCCGGATGCGGACAGCCCGTGCACAAGCACGCGCTGCTGAAGGCGCTTGCAACCATTGGAACTCCTGCCAATGGGGACGCTGAGCTAAGCAGCAGCGACCTGGAGAGGTTAATGGAAATGGCTTTTCGTCCCAATGCAACCAAAGCGGAACAAAGGGCATTCTTTCGGGCGTTCAAGGCTGCGGAACAGAATGAACAGAATGCAGCACAGGAGCAGGAGGCACACCTCGAGGGCACAGACCCCGACACGGGCACGGGCGTTGCAGACGGCGCGGACACGAGTGCAGTGGGTTTGCAGCCCGCCGCGACGGCCTCGCAACCGTCCCAGAAGCAGCAGAAGAATCAGCTCGAGGGCACGGCGGGGGTCGTCGCCGCCGCCGCGAATGCAACAGTTTTGGACGGCTTTTCAAAGAGTGCAAGCCCGGGGCTGATAAAGAACACCGCATGGCTGTCAATCCTTGCGATGGGGTCGCTTTTTGGCGACTTTAACGGTGGCTCCCTTAGCCTGAAGAGGACGAAGGACGGCATCCTCAGCGCCGAGTGCAGAGGCCCTCGCTGGAAAGCCTTCGCGACCACTTGTGGCAATAGTGCCGTCGCCACTCTCATCGCTTTCTACCTGTTTGGGGCGGCGGAGGAGGTAATGTCGAGAGCGTCGCCACCGGCAAAGCCGACGCCGCCCCCTGGGCCGCCACAAGAAGGGCCGCCACAGGAAGAGCCGTCGCAAGAAGGGCCGTCGCAAGAAGGGCCGTCGCAAGAAGGGCCGTCGCAAAAAAGGCCGCTGCAGCCAAATGCGACGCTGCTACCTGGAATGCCCACATCGCCGCCGTCGGAACCGGAGACGGAGAGGGCAGTGGCGCTGCGTGAAAACGTTGAGCCAGATTCGCCCACCGTCTTGACGGTTGACTATTACGTGCCCAACGGGAGCAAGGCCGAAGAGCTGTGGCTAAAGTGTCGGGTACGCCAAAGCACGTGCTTGACCATGTTTTCCAACATGGCTGCCATGCGCGGCAGCACCAGCGACACGAAGGAGGCGCGCGACCTCGGCGTGATTGCGCTCTCGTCCTTCTACATGAACTACTGCAGCTCGTTCATTGCCATGGGCGCGTGCGACGCCGAGGTCGCGTGGATTCAGACGTGCTGTCGGGCGTACTCGCTCGTGGGCGCGTACCCCGTGTTGGCGGCGCCGCCCGCAACGCCGCCCGCAGCTTCGACTCTGGAACCGGACGGGGTCAGTGACGCTCTGATGCGCCATGCCATGTCCGAGCTGAAGAAAGCTGAGGCGATCAGGTTGGGGCGGCGGGGCAGCATGGTGGTCGCAATGGCGCGGGAGGCCAATAAGAAACCCTTGCCACCGCCGCTCTCGCTGCCGCCCTCGACTGATCCGTGCTCGCCGTTCGCTCAAAGCGGCGAGTTTTTTGACGAGGACAACGCTGTGCGGCGTGCCTGGAACGCTATGTTCGAAGCAGATAGGAGGCTCCGGCAGGCAAACGCCTTCGACGCGGCTCGTGTGCGGTCTGGTGGCACAGCGCCGACTCTTCAGTTGCCCAACAGCTTCGTCCATAACACCGACGCGTCGTACGCTTTCAGCCTCGCGGACGAGTCGGCGGCGTTTACGCAGTGCATCCTGCACTACGCGGACGGCGAAATGGACAACGCCGACCGTGCCGTCTTTGGAGACCTGAAGGGGGAATTGTTTATGGACAACAGGAAAGGGGCCGTGCGGGTCGCGATCGAAATGCTGAACCAATCGATGCAAGCACTGCCGAGCGACCGCGACCACTGCCCGGTTCCAGAGCCGGGCGCGGTGAGTCGGGAGCAGTGGAAGCATTGCCAATACGCGCTCACCAACTTTTACCCCGCAAGCGCGTTAGGAGCAAACTCCTTCGACGTCTTGCTCGATCGCGTGAGGGGACAGCCGTACGTCCTACACAGGCAGGTGTTCTTTGGCACGGGCACCGGCGCCTACGGCAACATGATGACAGACCGGGCAAAGCGTGGGATCAGGGCGGCCATGGAAGCATACGCGTTAAAAGCATACGGCGCCGAAGTGTGGAATCGAGAGCAATTTCGCCAGCGCTTGCCCGCAGCGGTGGTCGAACAAGCTTACCAGTATGCGTACCACATCCACCCGCCCGCGCGTCACACGCGAGTCCTAACGCAAGACAGCGCGGACTTTGTCTCGAGGATGCTGTCGGCCATGAACGTCAAACCGTCGGACCCGGCCCAGGCCCAACCAGGAGACGCAGCAGACGTAACGTCGCTGTTGCGCACTTTCCCGCAAGAGCTAGAAAAGCGCGTGGCATTGCTGGCGTCGCTTGTCTACGGCGCGGCGATGGACATGCGCAAGGCGCATGTCGCGCCGGCCGCCGGAGTGCTGTGAGCGGCAGGATGGAGGCTTGTCATGCACGAACGATAAACCCCGTGCGTGCGTGTGCGTGTAAGGTGGTGGTCTGCGTCGCGTGTGCCGGGGGTCTCCATGGAGCCGGGTCGAACATTTGCATTCGTCCCCATGAAAGAAGATGATCTAAAACGCTACCGCCTCAGCGCGTTGCCGCCCGCCGCCCCAGCGCCGCCCGCGCCGCCGCCATGGGCCGTCTCCGTCGCAACCTTCCACGATTCGGGGCTGCCCGCACCGTTGCCGCGCATCCCGCCCACGAAATTCGTACCGCTGCGGCCAGCGGCGGCGGCGGCGGCGGCGGCGCTGGGCGGCCCTTTGCCACCCCCCATGCCACAGCATGTCGCGCCAGATAGGGAAACGGTTGCCAACCTGGCGCGCAGCCGGCCGCCCAGAGGGAGGTGCCTTCGATGCTTGCAGCGTACAGCAGTCGGCGCGTGCGTCTGTTTGTGCTGCCTGGCGGTGTTGGGAGTTGGCGGTGCCAGCGCGAGCGCCGCCTTTTTACCTCTACCGCCCGTCGCGCCGCCACCGTCGCCGCCGCCACCGTCACCGCCACCCTCGCCACCGCCGCCCTCGCCGCCACCCGCGCCGCTGCCCTCGCCGCCGCACGCGTGCTGGTGGCTGTGTTCGGCGTCCGGCGGAGGAACTGGAAACTGCACGGCCGATTCCCGCAGCATGCCGACGCTCGACCAGTGCAAGGCCAACCTGAATCATCCGTGGGCGAAGGTCGTCAACTCAGACCGCATGAGCCGGGGCTGCTACCTGCACAGCGGCAGCGGTTGGTTCAACGACGTCGACGCTGCCATCGATGTCGTCGAACCACTGGCGCGACCGTGGACACCGCTCTGCTGTGATGGCGGTGTGAGTGCCCATGCGAGCGGGACCGGTCAGTACACTTGCAGTTGACAACACGAAAAAACCAAGTCTAAACACGGTGTGCGTTCTCTGCCAGTGTGCGGATTAAATCCCACCTTCTTAGTTGAGCACCTCCGGGCCCGCGGGCGCGTCCACCGCGCTCACACGCAGTCGATCGGCACCCACGTGCTCACGACCTCGTTGAAGGCGTCGATGTCATTGGACTCGATCGCCTCAATGAGGTCGTCCGCCGTTCCTGCGAGCTCGCAGCCGTCGACGACGCCCGACCGCTCGTCCCAGCGCTGGGCCGTGCTTCCTCCGAAGATCTCATCGGCCTCTTCGCAACCCTCGTACTTTTCGCCGATGAAGGCGAGAATTGTCGGCTGTGTGAGCGCGACCCGCAGCGCGCAGATGACGCCCATCTTGAACGGGTCGGCTTCGACGCGCTGCGCCTGCTCGTAGACGGTTTGGTGCGTCCTCTTCTTCGGAGCGCGCACAGCGCCCGACCACTTCTTAAAGACCACGACGGCATCTCGCGCCGTTGGCCACGGCGACTCGTCTTCGTCGGGGTCGTATCCGGCGGGGAGGTCGAGTTCCACGCACGCTTTCTCCACCGAGCGCTGCCAGTTCTCGAAGCGCCTCGCCTCTGCGTTGCACTCCACCGACTTGACCGCCATCCGCAGCACCTCTGGGTCCGTCCAGGCCATTGCCGCGCCGTTGCCGTTGCCGTTGCCGTTGCCGTTGCCGTTGCCGTTGCCGTTGCCGTTGCCGTTGCCGTTGCCGTTGCCGTTGCCGTTGCC
>Ga0181400_1000256_pt1 | contig 22241 bp, 20 predicted proteins | sample 23SPOviralmetaG_FD_130129 | JGI IMG/M metagenome (GOLD analysis project Ga0181400, IMG submission 130129) | Marine viral communities from the oligotrophic San Pedro Time Series (SPOT) site, San Pedro Channel, CA, USA - 23 SPOT_SRF_2011-06-22 | ecosystem: Environmental > Aquatic > Marine > Strait...
AAAGGTGTTGGTGTTACATCAGTCTGTTTAACTTTCAGGTGAATCGTTGCATCAGTTGTAGCACTCAAGGTTGTGCCAATATCCATATTGACAGCAGTGTTTGAAATCGATGTAATCATCGATGGTGTCAATCTAAATGGCTCGCCTGCTTTGTAAACTACAGAATCTATCGTCACATCAGCTTGGAACACCATATAGAACTCAGTGTCAAGTTGAGTTTGTGTAGGTGTTGAAGAATATGGGAAAGTCTCTGTCCCTGTAACTGTGAGCGTAGATGTTCCAGAGGTAGTGAATTCAGTAGAAAACTCTTTCTGGTAGGTGTAGTTGTTATCATACGTTCCACCTGTATCTGTAGCAAGAGTTTTTGCAGCTTTGAACGGTGCTCTAAATACCAACTGATTGGAATTAGATTCTTTTAAAACTGCCTTACTGCTTTCCAGAACAGGATCCGCAAATCCGTTGATTGCATCATCGTCGTGGTAAATTGTTTTTACATCAGCAAATGTTCCACCAGTCATACGAATATCATAGAGATATAAACGATATTGACATGCAGCAGCATTTACTGTTCCGCTGTCATAGCGGATTTGGCGAACACGCGCCTGCCCAATAATAGTAGACGGTGCAGCGTGGATTGAGTAGGTATTGTCAGAAGCAGCATTAGAGGCAGCATTACCAAACTTAACTAATGCACCATCTTGAATATTCCAATTACCAGCAACCTCGTCAACAAGAACATAATTACCATATGTTGTCGAAACTGTGAAACCCTCTTCGACAACGCTCTCGTTTGCTCTCTCCACCTCTACATATGTGGGTGACAGGAATTCCCTTCTGTATCCGTTGACATACGCAAGACCACGCCCAACACCAACTGCAAAATAATCGGATCGACCGCCTTCACCAGAAGTGAAGAGTCCTCTGTTGATTGATGTCTTTAAGTGATCTCTTAGCGATAATTCAAAGTTGCGAATAACATAGTTACCGCTTTCATCCTTTGTTCTCTGTGCAAGCTGTGCGCCAAGTTGGTTGTAGTAATCTAGATCACCAACATCGTCGCCACGAGAAAGTAAACCATCTTCAATTGTATATAAAGAAATAAAGTCATCGTTGTTTGTTTCAGAAAGACCCAATTTTGCAATTTCTGTTGACGTCTTATACCGATCGGCTCCTGGAGCATTGAAGTTAAATGTGCCAGTTGCTGGGTCATTCAGAGTATTGTCGTCGTCAGCAGTTACTTTAGAGTCTTTAAACTTAACACCGACATAATAGCTGGCGATAGTTTTATATTTTTCAAGAGAAATTTCTTGGGCATCGTGATAGACAAAATAACCATCAATGTAAAGTATGCCTTCTTCGATTAGGAAATCAAGACCTTTACCGAAATAATTTCTTGTAGGGTCGTTTGCGTCTGTGCCGTTGTCAACTACAAACGTATCACCATTTCTACCAGAATCAGTAGATGTTACTGTAAGAGTTTCACCAGCTTCGAAATGTAAGTATGAGCCTGCGCTACTACCTTGAGTGTATTCAATATACAGAGTTTTCTTATCAACAGCATCTGTATCCAAACCTGTCGCGGTTTTAGAAACCTTGGCTATGAGTCCGCTAGTGGAACCAGTTACCGTATCGCCAACATAGTTGATGAGAGTATCGTTTGAGACCGAAGCAGAAGATGCGTCGAGGTCGTTAATCTTGATGAAGTCTCTCACCAGTGGCTGACCGCTGGCTCCCTTTACCCTTGCGCCATCTTTAAACATATGGTCAGCAAAATTGCCAACCGTGTCTTGTAAGATAGTCTGCAGTTGTGTCAGTTCCCTTGCTTGAACCGCAACTCCAGGTTTGAACAAGATACGAGAAAACTTCTTCGCTTTGTCGAAGTTATCAAAATATGGGCTTGTGTTTAAATTTAGAGCCATTTCTTTACCTTAAAAGTTGAACACCACTTTCAGTGTCTCTACCTGATTTTCATCGCGAGTAATAGGTCTGCGATTGTCAATGTACAGGATCTCACCAGAGTGGTTGCTGATTTCTGGATTCGTTAAACTATTTATAGTCATTCCTGTATCGCCTGTCGTGGAATTCGTGAAAGTTGATGAGGCTGAAATCCCTGGAAACTTCTCTAGGAGGTAGACGGTATCCTTGGTTCCATTGCCTGTTGTGTCAATAATTTGGATGACACTAAATTCTCCACCATCGTCAGTCGTTACTCTATCATCTAAGTTGAATTTTGTTACGTTTGCAGAAGAAACTGTCACAACGTGACAAGGTGTTCCAACCGAACTGGTGAACGACCCTGTTTCATCAAAGTTATGCATATTCTTAATGATGCCGACTTGCCTGAATTCGTTGTCGACAATAATATCATTTTCGTCAGAAGTAAAAGAAACTGTTACACCAACATTTTTAGCAAACAGTTCTCTTGGAGGATTACCTCCATGACCAGAGTTGGGTGCAACAACTGGTCTCAGAGATGCAGAAGTACCAGAACCAACAGTCTGTACTATTTCGAGTTCAACAAACGTGTAACCAAATCCAGGACTTGTAACATTTACTGCAGTAATCGTTCCAGCTGCATTAACAGAAGCAGCGGCAGTTGCGCCAGTTCCATCACCTTTTACGTTGATTGTAACGTCACCCTCTACATAGTCAACACCACCATTGGTGACAACAATGCGGTCAAGCGTGCCTTTAACTGCTGCAGCCTCAACAGAGGACTGAAGCGAAGGTGTTTCTGAAGAACCGAGTGCGGCTGTAGCAGTAGCACCTGTGCCACCACCGCCAGTAAGTTTGATGAATGCAAAAGAATAACCCCGACCTTCACTCGTAATCGTGATAGAGTCAACTGCATTACCACTAAGAGAAGCAGTAGCGACCGCACCAGTTCCGTCTCCCTCAATGACAACAGTAGGAGCAGAGGTATATCCAGAACCACCAGCAGTCACTGTAATGGAATCTAACTCGCCATTAACATCAAATGCTGGATTACCTGCACCAGATACCTTACGAACAGGGATGTAATTTACATTAAGAAATTTTGTTCTATCAGCAGAACCGATCTGAAACATAAACTTCCATGTATATCCGTCATCCAATTTAAAACTGTCTGTTCCTGTAGATGTTGGTTTAACTGTACTTTGAGCGTCACTATTATTCTCAATGCACTTGTAAACATTGAATTCGTCAGTTACTACAAAAAACTTTGCGTCTGCTAGATTGGTTGCACCACTATACGCTGGGTGATTGTCTGCATACTCGTCGTCATATTGATCGTAAACCGTCCCAGACGTCCAATCATACCTTGGAGCAAGTAACACTGCATCCGACGCCTGAATGCGTTTGACGAACAGCATATCGTGACGATATTCTGACTGGTAATACTGCGAGTCTCGAGGAGTCTCGGGCGTGGTCTCATCATCCCAAGGTCTAGCCCTCGAAGCGAACATATAGAAAAAGTCGTTCTCATTAAAGATATCTCGATAAAAAGAACGAGCGTTTTCTACCCTTGCAGCTTTTCTTAATAGCAGTGCCATTTCTAACTCCTATATGTTAGGTTTAGGTGTCAGAAACAGTCAAAGTCCAAGTGATTTTCAGTGTGTCAGCAGCACCTTTGTTCACAACCGAAAAGGTCGTGCGGCAAAGCATAGTCCCTGAAGACACTGCGTTAAATACGCCAGCTTCAGTAACAGCACCTGTGCCAGTACCAGCAGGGAAGTCACCAACATATTCAACGGTGTTAGTTGAAACAGTTTGTGATGTCAGAGCAACACGAGAGGAAGCAATAGCTGTTTCCAGTGTGGTGTCGCCTGCAGCTGGTGCAGTTGTGCCAGTCCCGACTTCCATATGTGACATACGAGTTGCAGGGGAAGAAGCACCGAGTCTATCGGCAATATGGTTTAGACCTGTTGTCACAACCAAGTTCTTCACTGTTTGCTCTTCAATAAGGTTTTTGTCTTTATCAAAGACCTGAATATGAACGCGACCAAGTGCGTTCATTTTTTCTACATCAAGAATCATTGTTTTCTCCTAGTTGATGTGTATATTATTTGTTTTGTATTTATAACGATTATTAATCTAAGTTACGAAATAGTTCTGACTTCACCGACATAATCTTCGGCAAAGTAATTTCCAGCATAGTTCTGTGCAATAATCTGCCCAGTCTCTCCCCAACCTGCGCTATCGGTATACGCGCCTGTGAATAGCAACACGTTTGATTCGTCAACAGTTGAGTCGTCAGTTACCGCATTACCTGCACCCTTGGAGACTGCCTCTGATAAATCGATTGAATCTGTCTTTGCAAGTCCTGTGTCCAGAGAAAGAATTTGTGACCATTCTACTTCATCGGTCTTATTTATTTCCACCACTAAGGTGACAGTTTCTGCCCAATCAACAGAGTCAGATGGTGTACGAATAATAACAAGTAAGAGGTCAATTAATTCAGACCAATCAACCGAATCAGCGACAGCTGGTAAATGAGATTCTTTTGCAACAGCTTCAGACCAATCAACGGATTCAGTCTTCGCCATTGTAACGTCTAACTTATCAACTGCATCGTCAACGGAAGGACTTTCAACCTTACTCAACACTGGGAACAATAAGATAGTATCATCAGACGCGCCTGTTCTCTGATCAGACCAATCTACAGAATCAGTGATTGCTGGTTTATGGAAGAACAAGGCTGGAGCATCCTGAACAAGTGGAGTCTCAACTTCAGCAAATAAGCGGAACACGATAATATCAGGAGTTGCGTCAAACCCTGCTCCCATGTCAACAATTTGATTTATTTGCAAGTCAGTCCATGCAATCATACCAGCAGGGTGAGCAATACGGTCTAATAAATCTCCCCATTCTGTTTTCGGGCGAGAGGTTTTGACCTGATACGAGAAGTTCTGATACACAGCATTGTCTTGGAGTTTGTTGGCATCAGAAAGGAATCCACGAGAGTTCTTGAAGTTTCCTGGATATGTATGAGAGAAACCTGTAGCGCAAGAGATTGTTGCTGTCTCGCTTGTCTCCGACCGCAAAATGAAATCAAACGAGGCTCTTTGGAATCCTGTACCAGTTGAGATAACCTCTACGAGAGATGGATAATTATTTTCATCCAGAGTTTTAACTCTGACCAACGCATTGTTTTCAATGCCAGTAAGCGTGTAATCTTCTCCGAAATAATCGATCGCATATACACCAAGAATATCACCAGTCTCTGATACCTTAAATGTTTCACCTACAACAAACGCACCATTTGATGTACCTGAGTTTGTTTTAAGTGAGACACTATTAAGCACACGAGTAAGGAATGCAGTTTTATTGTCAATGGTATCAGAAAGACCCTCAAGACCAATCCAAGATCTAACAAGGTCAGTATTCAGAATTAGATTAGGGACATTGTTGTAACCAAGACCCTTCACATTGTTAACAAACACCGTGCTAGAAATAGAACCATCAGTCAATCTTGTATCAATAACTGCTGCAGTTGTAATAGTATCAGCTGCATTTGGCTGCACGATAACTGAGGGGTTGGCTGAGTATCCCGCACCACCATCAGTAATTGTTACTGAGAAAACCTTACCTTCTGTGATGGATTCAACTTTAAATGTGAGCGGTGCGCCACCGCCACCACCCAAAAGAGAATCTGGAATAGTGATTGTTTCGTCTGGTGCGTAATCGTCACCGACTGCATCAATTGATGTTATTGATGCTTGACCTATTCCATTTATAACAATAGTAAATTGTGCGCCTGTTCCGTTTCCGTCTGTTGTGAAACCGCTATCAATATCATAAGTTCCTGCAGTTCTCAGTGCATCTGCAGCACCGATCGTCCCAACAGTTGCAATCTTACCGCCAATTACAGCAGTCAATTCACCCTCAACGCCCTGTCCTGGAATTATAGTATCTCCAGGAAGGTCGAGAGTCATTTCAAATGCTTCTGGTGCAGTATAAGCGATCTGCTTCACACGTGTAACAGAAGTGTTGATTACTTTTCTAGCTGTAATAGATGCAGTTGATTCGTAATAATGAACATCAACACGCTTACCTCTAAGGCTGAGAGGATCTGGAACTGGTGATGTTTCTGTATTTGCATATGCCTTAATGGTCAACTCTTTGTTGTAAATACCATCAGAAGGTCTTAAGATAAATTCAGATGGAAGGAATACTTCAACATCTTCATTATACATCAGTTTGAAAAATTCTTGAACACCTCTCCGTGAACCCTTAGATTCTAGAAACTCTCGCATATGCTTTATGAGCATTCTTGAATCTACTTCAGCTGTCGATGGGAAGTCGATAGCATATTGCTCTAGCATCGGCTCTAAGAAATCTGGGTCATTGTGGTCAATGTTGATCTTGTCGATCATCTCTTGGAGAAGGTGCGTCGGACTATATTGTGACTCAGCAGTTCCGTTTATCTTCAGATCAGTGTATTCTTCGTGACCGAGATCTTCAAATACATAATAGTCTTTGATGAATCTTGCAAAATTCGGATAATCTGTTTTGATGAATTCAGGGATCTGTGAATCAGCGATGTAATTCATCTTATCGTGGAAATATCCAGGAGCGCGAGCAATAGTCTGCAACACTGGTGTTAGAATAGCACCATTACCGCCACCAATATTTTGAGCGACAGTAAATGTCATATCTGGTGCGTTGTTTACGCCACCGATACTAATATCTAGAATTGTAACCGTTTCGCCTTCCATGTAGGAAGCACCTGAGGCAGTAACATCGACAGAAGTAACAGCACCATTAGAATCTACAATAACAGTAGCAGTTGCTCCATTCCCTGCCTTCATTGACTGGATAGGAACATTTGGGTATGTTCCAGCATCCCTTCTGGTATCTGCAACTGTTGTGTTTGTCAGGGATGATGACCCAATTCCAATACCAGAACGGATATAAACTTGAGGAGTCTCGCCATAACCGTCACCGACCTCAGTCATTGTAACCGCATTAACATCACCACCAAGGATCTCTACTGTTGCAACAGCTTGAACCTGATCAGACTCAGGAGACCCAGAAGGAGCGGAGATAAAGATCTCTGTTTCAGTGGGGATCGATGAATAATTGCTACCTGCATTGGTAACAGTAATCGATTCGATAAATCTCTTGAATTTTGGTGCTGATCTAGCCATATTTAACTATCCGATACTCTAGCAGTTAGACTAATTGTAGTCCCTGCTCTTATGTTATTAGGTATGTCAGCTGTACTTGTATCTTGTGTAAGAATATAGTTCTTTGACGGTGTGGGGATAACTGCCGATCCAGTTGCACTATCCTCAGTAGTTCTTTGTAGAACATCTGTCTTAATATCTTTGGAACTTTCGTGCGGTTGGCAATTTACGCTAAGTGTCGCATGAGAACCTTGTATGCTTGTTATTTGCAGAGAATTAAATTCTATCTTACCAGTATCATAATCAATAGTTCCTGCATTTGCATCAACGATAACATTTTTATCCGATGTCTTGAGAACAATCGTGCCTCTACCGTTGTAAGCAGGTGCAACAACGTCTTCGTTTGGAACATCTGTCGCGTAAACAGTATATGTCGCTTGGTCAATTTTAGCGTTAAAGAAACCAGTAGAAACAGAGTATGGCTGAATCTTATTATTGAAAGGAAGGTCATATTTAACAATTGTGTTTAACGTAGGAGTTACACGCTTTTGTAATCTTAATTCTAAGTTGACAGCAATGAATGACTTGGACGCCTGAACCAACCTAGAGGAAAGAACAGAGTAATAAAAGTTCTTGTCCAACGCATTGAGTTGTGTATCAAAATAATCCTGCAGTTCAGTTTGAACAAGATTTTGTAATGCGCCTTGAGTGAGTGTTGTTTTCTTGGAGTCATAAATAACACCAACATTCAGACCAATAAATGTAAAATCTGGGTCAACGAATTCTGCTGTAATAGATACTGGTTGCCTTGGCTCAATTGTTTCTCTAAGAAGGTTATCTTTATCGTCTTGTGTGATAATCAATCCAGGTTTTGCCTGAAGTGAAATAAAGACTTTACCGTAAATCGGTGGATCATTATCCTCACCACCCCAAACAGCAACAGACTTCACGTTTGGATTTGCTGATAACACCAATGATTGATAATCGTTGGTTGTGACTGCTCTGTTTTTTGTGGCGTTAAATCTAGGAGCATTGAATCGAATACTGTCGACACTTTCCTGTTCAGAACCACCAGAAGATTCAGAAACCAGTGTCAGAGAAATGGTCTCGCCTGCACCAATTAAAACGCTTGGTGGCGTAAAGTTTTTAATACCGTTTGCAGCTGGTCCAGAGGCAGCAATATAGTTTAGTCTGACAATATTACCTGTTTCAAGTTTCTTGCCAACAACACCGTCTCCAAACCTCACTTCATAGAAACCATTGAGGGATTCCTCGATATAGAATACATTAGATGTAGACTTAACATCAAGAATATTATCTGAAAAGTTGAATGTCGTAGATGTACTATCAGACACACTTTCTTGAACCGAGCAAGTTACAGTTGTTGTATCAACAGCTGGGTTAGCCATCAAGACTGGTCCAGATAATGTAGCTGAATCTACAATCTCTGAGTTATCAACACGAATACCTTCAATGACTCTGACATTGGTGAAATAAAACCCTTGGACATTGTTTACACTTGATTTGTTTACTGTATAATCTTGATCGGGGTAGAATTTAAATGATGCGCCATTATAGGAAGCAGTGAATACCTTATCTTTCGACAATGTCAAAGATCCGCTTGTGTATGACGAAGGGATATTCGTTATAGACAAATCGATAACAGCTGACGAAGCACGTGCTGACCTCGCAGTATAACCCATTGTCTTTGCAATCGAGGCAACTGAGTTCCGTTTAACAGCGGAATCAATGAATGCTTCGTTGGCAACCATATGCGCCAAGAAGGCATTATATTGAGTGTTGTATGCTAGAAGATCTATCAAAACAGAAAGACCAGATGCCTCAAAGTCATAATCAGAATACTGCGACTGATCAGCGAGGAAAGTCTTTAAATTGTTCTTGATAGAATCGAATTCAAGTTCTGTTAGTTTTCTTACTGCCATCTTAGACTCTTTTTATTTTATTTATTACGCAATATGCTGGCATTATCTCAACCTTTGCAGCACGTTTGTATATACTTGTGGCTCTTTTACCCCAATGACATAAAATTCTATTCGTATTTCATATTGTTCCAAATCAAAGTTTGGTTCACATTCAACGTCAATCAATTCAACCCTTGGTTCATAGTTCTCAATTGTTGTCTCTATCTCTTTTTGCATTACGCTACTTACGAGGTAATCCATTGGTTCAAACAACAAATCGTAGATACCAGAACCGTAATTGGGGTTGAAAGGTTTTTCACCTTTCTGTGTCAACAAAACATTTTTCAAAGACTGTTTGACGGCATTCACATCGAACTTCTTACCAATATCTTTAGTAAGTACATTCGGTTTAAAAGACATATCAATATCTTTGTATATTCTTTTTGGTGTGTTCTTGGTAGCCATATGCTATTTATAACCCCTACGCCTCGTTTCCCATTAAAAACTGACTCGTTGCATCATAATGAACATCATCCCAAGTCTTCGGTTTATCTTCTTCGTCTGGCGTATCAAACCCGTCCGTAAACTCCTCTTTTACTTCATTGAACCTTTTAATGAATGGTGAAGCAATCTTTTTAATAGGATTAGTCGGTCTGTCAACGGTTCCTGTCAGTGGCTTACCGAGTTCCACCAATTCACCATAACGTGTCTGGATATTTGGTATAATCTCACAAAGTTTATCAATATCATCACCAAGACCATTCAGAGCATCCAAAAGTTCCTCTGGATCGCCTATATCAATATCTTTGTACTTCTCAGCCATCCCCGAAACAAGTTCGGCTGATTCTAATGTATCACCGACAAGTTGATTACCTTTGTCGATGAAGTCTTGAAACTCTTGTGGTAAAGAAGGAAGCAACTCTTCAGCTAGTGCAAAGGGATCGTCAAGCAATTCCTTCATCTTTTTCAGGTCTTGTGCAACCTGAACACCCATTGTGATTTCTGTGTATCCAGGAATACTAGCAATACGTTTAGGAAGTGCTGCAACAGACAGTTCGACAGTATCAATTACACCATTGATGCCATCTACAAGGTCAGTAAGTGCTTGGGGTGCGCCACAACTCATTTCTTATCTCCTTATGATGGTGGTGTAGTTGCACCAGCAGACGAACCGCCAGTGATTCCATGAACATGAGTAGCCAGCGATGTACCGACACCGACAACATCACCAGTAGCAACAATCGAGCCAGTAGTCGTGAAGGTTGCTGATGTGAGTGCAAACCCTCCTGCCGTCATAGTTGTTGCTGCATGAGTATAAGCTGCAGCTGCAGAAGACATAGCCATCGCCCCAACGGTAGTGATTGTCAACAAACCACCAGTGTCAATATTTGTATTTAATAGTGAAGCAATATTTGTCTGCCCTGCTGATGTGCTTATTGCAGATGTGGAACCTGCAGCCAAGTCAATATTACCCAGAGTTGTAACAGCAAATCCTTGTTGATTTGGTATAACACCAACAGTGAATTGTGTTTTGCCCTTACTCGTGACAGCATTTTTACCGCCAATATGGTCTGTTTTATTATTAGCAACTGTTGTCGCCTGAGCACCTTTCACCAACAATACGTCAGAACCTGCTGGGATCTGACCGATAAACGGAATGGAAATTGGTGGTGCTGAGGTTGCACAGTTGATGACCGTGTATCTGCTACCACTAATGTTTATTTTCTGATCGCTGATAACATCAAGCATATCGTTACCTTGCACTTTGGCATAACGACCGCCTCGAATAGTCGAGTAAATGCTTCCAGCATAATCTTCAATAACATCACCCTTATCAACTTTGATGTTAACATCACCGCGTGTCACGTTGATTGTGAGATTACCTTCAACGTGCAATGTTTTGTTTCCGTAAACAATCTCAAAATCATCACCAACAATCTTTTGAACGCGAGATCCATCTGGCTGAAACTCTACAAAAGAGCCAGACTTGTGGTAGGTATGAATCCTCTCAGATCCAGGAGTATCGTCAAACTCTTGGATGTGCCCAGATTCATATTCGTGGACATTGTTGTATGGATACTCAGACTTTGATTCTTCAGAACCTTGTGGGTGTGGTTCGCTCCAAGTCGCTGGTTTCACTTCAGGAAATGAAGCATTCTCTCCATCGATGGGGCTGGGTTGAGCAAACGGTTGGTCTGTTACTCGCATTGCTCGTTTGGCTGCAAGAGATATATGTTTCTCTGCGGTCTTACCGCCACGAGCCAATCTTGACAATGAAGATTCACCAACGTGATTCTTACCTTTATCTTGAGAGCGCAATCCGTTCAAAGGATATGTCGCTGAAGGATCTTGGAACCCAGTCTGACCATTACCCTTCACACTATCAACACCGCCAATTGATCCCATAATTATGGGAAGCTGAGTTTCATTACTGTCAGTGAAGAAACCAACAACAGTAGACCCAGCAACAAGACCAATATTTGTGTTACCGATACCTGAGATTGCAGCAGATGAAGTCGGTTGAACCGTCATCGCCCATGGGAGATCTTCAGTCGGAAGAATTGCCTTATCGTCTGTGTGATATCCAAGAATACGAACTTTATAGCGACCAATTTTCTCAGGGTCGTTGCAATCTTCAACGATTCCGAGCCACCATGTGAAATCACCGTAAATCATTAAAAGTCTCCCAAACTATCTTTCATAATTGAAAGAGTCATACTATGTTGACCGTTAGAAATATCGTGACGGACACCTGTAATTAAATAGATACCAGAGATAAATGGATCTTCTAGATCCTCGCGGTCAACACGACCCTGACCAAGCTCAACAGTTTTTGGGTATACCAATCTGACGAGTAATCCTGTCTCGATGTCAGTTTTTCCTGGAACTGTAATTTCCATTACCTGATTTCTGAATTCAGCGTCACCGTATCTTCTGATCAGTGTATTTCGTACCTGCTCAACACCTCTGTGAAAATTACTACCAAACGGAGAAGTCGCCATTGGAGCGAATGTTCTGTTTGCAAGAGGATTCCCGAGCATATTGGGTGGCGTAGGATTTATTTGTGAGATTGTGTGGAAACTGTCAAAGTTTTCTTTGATGTATTTCTTATCTTGGCTCGCCAAACCCTCTGATTCTGGTCTAGAGTCGAACTTCATCATCGCCATACGTTTTGTTGTGAAGTCGTATGACACAATAGAACTTGCAGTATAACCCTCAACCTGAGATTTAATCTGGTCTTTGAATGTCGGGAAGTATATGCTCTCTACCTGATTAAATCGACTGTGTATAAACGGACTGATGTACTTGTATGCACCAGAGCGTTTATCCTCTGTAATTTCTTCAGTCTGATTTTGTTGAATATTGTATTCATCGTAAATTATTCGGTTTTCTTTTTGTTTTCTAATCAGGAATTCTGGGGAAGTGAAGTGGAAGCCACCCTTTGTCTCGTAAAATTTGAAATTAGATTTTGAAGTTTCAGAACCTATAGACTTAGAAGCCAAGTGATTCAGACACTTGAACGGTGACCAGTAGTTTGCAATAAATTCGTAATTCTGAGAAGCATGTGGGGTATCTTGAATGTTAATTTCAGCTTCACCAAAGGCAATTTCATTAAAAATGGTTTGAGCCAACTGGTCAGTGCTTCCCTTGAATTTAGAAGTAAGTCTTACAAACGAATCGGAATATACTTCAGGTGTTACGCAATGAAATGTGTAGAACTGCTCGCGGTCATTATTTAGAGTTCTGTTTTTAATTGCATTGACAATGAATTTCATTTGTATAGAAGATTCAAATGTAGGTGTTCTAAACTTAACCGCTATTGTCTCTTGTCCTAAAAATGGCACGGCTGTTATAAGTCCATTACTATCAACAATCGTAATTTCTGCTGCCATACCATTGAGATCCATATTCTCATATATGACTGCTTCTAGCATAAAATTACTGAGATTGTACGATTCACCGTCAGTTGCTACGATGAACACTTCCTCAATAAGAACGGCTCCAGGTTGTCTTAAATTTTCACTCATTTATTAACCGATTGAATTCTGTAAGAAAGTCTTGAATGAATTTGGGATTAACGACAGATATATCCTGTCTTGCATCATTCTCATATTGTTCGTGTTCTAAGTGAGAAACCTCTTTGATTTCTCCTGCAGCCAACTTCGCGGTATCGTATTCTACACAAACAAGAGGATTATCTAATGTTATCCAGTGATGAGTGTTGCTGCCATTTCCCGCACCATACTTATCTTCAACAAGTGCTTCTAATTGCTCTGGACTGTAATACCATTCGTTGTATGGATCTACAATATCATTGACAAGGAGAACAGTCCAATATAACTTTGGATCGTCATATAAGATATCAGCAACATCTTCTGGTCTTTGCCCTGCCTCGATAGTATAATCTACTAAAAGAAGTTCATTTTCAGCTAGACTAGAAAGTTTAATTCTCCTGAAAATATCTGTTGCGACTAATATTTTGTTGTCGAGAACATAACCGATTTTTGGAAAATTTCTAAACATTAAAATCCTTCCTCAACTTTGCTTCTGGTCAGGAGTTCTGTTTCTTTGAACGCCATACTCATTGTTATTTCTGATGGTGCACCACGAGCATCCTTAAACGTAGTGAAAGTCCCACCATTACCATAGTCGACTGAAAGATCTGTGAGGAAACATGGTGCCATTTTATTTAAGTATGTGTTTTTTCTGTTTTTATAAACATACTCTATCTGAAACTCAGATGGGAAAGTGAAGAACAACCCACCAAGATCTTTCTCGGGATGCATATGAGTTTTAAAGAGTTTAATGATCTCCATAACGTCTCTGAGTTCTTTTTCATTCCTTGGAGCGAACTTATATTCGAATGCAAAACTTCTGAACCCCATCGTTTGGAAGATCTGCTCTTTATATGGATTCCGAACAGTTCTTGTTGCAGAACGTATTGCACCGCTGACATTAAGATTTCCAAGACCTAATTCTCTCGGTAAATCGGCTGCGCTGGAAATACTTCTTGCAAGAACACTACCCATTGGAGACCCTGCTGCAGCTTCCAGTGCCTTACCGATTTCTCCCTGCTCAACAAGACCTTTCATTTTATTAAATGTCTGGGTGATATTTGCATCACCACCAGCAACACCTCCCAAAATTGTTCCAAGGTCTTCGATGTTAAATTCAGCACCATATTTGGCTTGCGGTGAGTTTGGAATATACAGGGATATTGAAGAATCTATTTTTCTTGTTGACCTCGCCTTCATTGCAGTGGCTTTGTCAAACAGTGCACTCGTGCCTGTAGCTACAGCGGCTGCAACTATAGTTGATCTGGCTGCTTTTTTGCCACCTAGAGCTGTGCCTGCAGCTGTACCTGCGCCAATTGACGCTATATCTTTATTGAATTCTTGACGACCGTTTTCAACAGCCAATTGTTTGGCTGCATCTTTATCGCCAGCGTTGTCCAGTTCTTTTAACTGTTTAGTTCTGGAATCTGCCTCTTTTTCGCTCTCAGTTTTAAAGATGTAAAAATTTATGGCGTGTGGTTGTTCGTCAGAACCGATATTAGAAGGATAGCGATAGATCTTAGTGCGTCTCTTCTTCTTCTTTTTCTCTGTAACTGCATCATTGTCAGTTGCAGTTTCTTTATTGTCTGTAGTAGCCATTCGACTTCTCTATAAATAGGGATATTAGTTTTCTTATTTATAATGCCATATTCAAAAAATGTTTACAAGGGTCGCTTTAAACCCACCAATCCAAAAAAATATTGTGGAGATGTCTCCAACATTATTTATCGCTCATCATATGAGCTTAAATTTATGAAGTGGTGTGATCAGAACGAAAATATCGTCGAGTGGGGATCTGAAGAGTTATCAATACCATACAGATCCCCTGTTGACAACCGAGTCCACAGATATTTCCCTGATTTCTATATAATGCTGAATGGAAAGAAGTATCTCATAGAAATAAAACCATCTCGGTTCACCCAAGAGCCAAAGATCCCCAAAAGAAAAACGAAACGATTCATTGAAGAAGTGAAGCAATATGGCACTAATTTAGCAAAATGGCAAAGTGCAACTGAATTCTGCCTCGATAATGGTTGGGAATTCAAAATAATCACCGAAAAAGAATTGGGTATCTCGTATAAATAAGGATATGGCAAACCCTTTTGAACAGATCAGAGCAAACTCGAACGACCAACGCAGATCTATGCAATGGTATCAGAGGCAAGTGCGACAGTTGGCGTCCAACATCAACACGCCTTCAGCTGCAATGCGCTCAGATGTTTTTGAGGTAGCACCAAGGATAGAAATTGGGAGCATGTATCTTTACAGGTATGACCCAAAACATAAAAAGAAACTCCCATACTATGACACCTTTCCATTGGTTCTCCCTTTCGAGCCAACAGCTGGTGGATTTTATGGGTTGAATCTACATTATCTCCCATTCCTACTCAGAGCACAACTCTTGGGAAAATTGATGGAAACCGCAGATGACAAGACCATCGGTGACGACACAAAGATGAGATATAACTGGTCTTTGTTGAAGAGTGTTGGAAATGAAATAAAACCTTGCGTGAAAAGATATTTAACAAATCACGTCATAACGCAATACTATAAAGTGAACCCAGCTGATTGGAAGGCGACCATATTCCTACCAGTAGATAATTTCGTGGGTGCAACAAAACAAGAAGTATTTAGAGATTCAAGGGCAATGCTATAATGGCTAATTTCAAATTAAACGATTTCTTGGGAAAGATACGTCAAGAAGATCTTGCTCGTTCAGCCAGATTTGAGGTTGTTATCACAACTCCTGGAAAGTCAAAAAATGCAAGAAGTGTATCGCTGCTTTGTGAAGAAGCAGCAATTCCTGGATTGATTTCAACATTCACGCCAACCAAGATTGGTAACTGGACTGAGTATCGCGTCCACGGTGTTGAATTTTTTGGTGACAACGCAACATTTGGTTTTTACGTTGACACTCAATGGGGCGTGAGAGAGTTTTTTGAAGACTGGATCGCAAATGCCCAAGTAGATCCTATCTCAAAAGAAGTTGGATTCTATGAAGATTATACTTCTGACGTTGAGATATACACATTAGATCGTGGCGACAATAGAACAGGAAAGTGGTGTCTCAAAGATGCATTCCCAAGACTTGTAAACCTGACGCCAATGTCACAGGCAGCTGATTCTCCAGCGAGAGTTTCAGTCACCTTTGCGTATAAGTACTGGACGTCAGACACGATTGAAGAAGGATTCCGCGAAGGCGGTGGACCATTTGGTAATATAAAGCGATTGGTCAATATGTTTAAAAACGATGGCAAGGGGTTCAAAGACCTTTTTGATTTTTAGGAGTAAATTATGGCACTACCAGTAATTGATGTGCAAACATTCGATATTAATATATCATCATTGGGAAAGAAATTTAAGTTTAGACCTTTCCTAGTAAAAGAAGAAAAACTATTGGTCATGGCAGGGGAGTCTGATGATAAAGCTGATATGATCAATGCAGTACAACAGATTATCACAAACTGCTCACTGGGTAAAGTTGACGGATCTAAATTACCGATTTTTGATTTACAAAAAGTATTCTTGGAAATCAGAGGTATGTCAGTTTCTAACGTGATACCCTTGGTTGCAAAATGCGGTGATTGTGGGGTTGATAATGATGTGGTATTTGATCTTGAGAAAGTCAAGATCACCAAAAACAAAGGACACACAAGAAGCGTAAAATTGACTGACACAATGGCGTTGGAAATGGATTATCCAAACGTGTTTGAAATCAATAAACTCTTGGGTGACGACATAGAAGAAATATATAAAGTAACAGCGAACTGCATTAAAACAATTTACAACGATGAAGAAGTGATTGAGTTTCAAGAGAGTCCCTTAGAAGAGAGACTTCAATTCATCGAACAGTTCTCGGTCAAACAGTTTGCGCTGATACGGTTGTTTTATGAAACAATGCCACAAATATTACATGCGATTGAGTTCAACTGTAAGGCATGCAAAAAGGACAATACACTCGTTATTGATGGCTACGAAAATTTTTTCGTCTAAGCCTCTCTCACGAAAACTTGCAGAATCTGTTCAAGACGAACTTTTTATTGATGCAAGAGCACCATTACTCTCTCACGGAAATAGAGGCAATGGTTCCATGGGAGAGGGAAGTCTACGTTGCTATGTTGGTTGAACATCTAAAGAAAAAGGCAGAAGCCTCAAAGAGATAAAAAGATGCAAGAAATTAAACCAAATTTAAGGCAGTCCCAAGGGGACAACGTAATCGGATTCCCAGATGTGTTCAAAGGAACATCTGCAAATGATTCTGTTGTTAAGCCAATCCAGATGCAGAAGGCTGAAGAAGGTAAACCTTTCAGTGGTTCTCGAAGTGGTGGAGGTGTATCTAATGTAACTCCAATTCTCAGTGAGATTCAAGCATCATCAGAACTTTCTATGGAGGAGTTGGCAAAACAAACTGAGATCCTAGAAAGAATTGATAACAATACTGATACTCCTGTGGAGAGTGCTGGCGGTCAAACGCCACCGACCACAGAAGCAGAAATCAGAGCCAAATTAAATGAAAAGCAGCCAATTGACGAAGAACAAGGCGACAAGATAATAGGCTCTCTTGCTGAGTTAAACAAAAACAGCATGAAGACAACAAGTTTATTGGCTTTGGCTGGTGCGTTTGCTGGATCTCAAATGGATCTTATCTCAGAGACTTTGAAAAATATGTGGAATAACATGTCCACATCAGAAAAGGTTCTTGCAGGTATAGCAGCAGGTGTTACTGCATTGTTGATAGCAAGAGGACTCGGGCGTCTTGTGCCAAAGTCATTGAGAACGCCAACAACCAGAACGCCAAAAACCAAAACACCACCGCCAAGGCAGGGTCCACCATCGACACAGCCCAAACCACAAACACAACCCAAACCACAGAGTGCACCGCCAAGGCAGAGTCCACCACCATCACAGCCGAAGCCACAGCCATCGCCTACATCATCAACAAAACCGCCTACACCAACAACAAAACCACCTACGCCAACAACAAAACCGCCTACGCCAACTGGTCCAAAAACATCGGTGGCAAGGACAATAGCGCAGAGACTTCCAGCAAAAATTGCTCAGATAGCGACAACCTCTGCTGCTAGTGGTCCAGCTGCAGCAGTCACAGGTACTATATTAACAGTGGCTTCAGTGTATGAGTTATCTGCTTTGGCATTGAGGGAAGCAGGATATGGTAAACACGTTGATGCATTTGAAGGAGGTGTGGTCAATCTTCTTGGATTTGATACCGAGGAACAGGAAGAAGCAAAAGATATCGCAAAAATTCTTATGAATGCGAAAAAATACGATGCCCTTTCTGCGCAAATAGATGCATCCGATATGTCGGAAGAAATGAAAATTGCAGAAAAACAAGAGTTGCGAATGGCACTAGACAATAGTGGCGATGTTGACTGGATCGGTGATGTTGATGCCAGAAAGGCTGACAGAGTATTTTCTTTTTATGAGAAAAAATATGGAGAAGTGGATTTAGACGCGCCACCGCCTGCTGCGACTACTCCAACGCCAAATACTGCTACCAACATCGAAGTGGAAACAACTAAGTCAAAAGAAGCTGACATGAGTCAAATTCAGCCACTGCAACCACCACCACCGCAAGCTGCACCGCAAGTTATCGTTAAACCAACGCCACCACCTGATGTGAACGTGACTGCAACATTGCCAAGAACAATGGTTCCTTCAGAACCGACATCGCGAGCATCTCAAGCAAGAATTCCTAACCTTGCGTTCGGCTTTTAGGTGATTAATCACTGCATAAAAAAAGGGACACCGAAGTGTCCCTATAAACCTATGTTGTCGGTTTTACCCAGTTTCTGCCCAAGAGGAGGCAGTCTTCCTGAATTAGTCGTCTTCAGCCAACTTGGCGAAGTATGACAAAGTGTCATCTTCATCATCGTCAGTATTAGACGCAACTGAAACGGCAGGTTTTGAAGGAGTCGAATCAACAAAGATTTGATCTTCTACATCTCCAGTTTGTTCTGCCACTTTCTCAGCAGTAGTTACTTTCGCACCACCAGCCAAGACCATATTCAGCTTTTGCTTCAACTCATCATAAGACTTGAAGTTTTTGGGATCAACGATCTCTGCAAGAGAGTGTTCCTTTTCCCATAGACCTTCAATGTCTGCATCTTCAGGAGCGATAGGAGTAGGAGTTGTTTCAAACTCAGACTTGTCATAGTTGCGATATCCGTCAACCTGACGTGCCTTCAATTTGAAGTTTACACCTTCCCAGAAATCAAAGGGATTTACTGGTGTCTCATCCTCGAACTGAGGTTGCATAACGTCTTTGATTTTGTCAAAGATTTTCTTACCGAACTTGTAAAGCATAACCTGTCCCTCATTCTGAGGGTTGGCAGGATCTTTAACAACAAGAACATTTGCATAGTAAGAGAGTCTACGCTTTTGCTTACGAGCCAGATCTTTATTAGCATCCGTACCGCTGTTCCACAACTCACTGTTGAGTTCTGATACAGGATCTTGTTGGTTCAGAGTTGTAAGGGAGTTTTCGATATACCACTTACCAGTTGGACCTTGGAAACCATGGTTGAACATACGAACCCATGGAAGTTCCTCGCCCTTTGGTGCTGGCAAAAAACGAAGAACGGCATAACCATTACCAGCGGAATCTACAGAGAGTTTCCACTCGTTACCGTCATCTTTTTTGTAGTTGGATTGAGGGGCATCAATTTTTTCGACTTCTTTCATCAGGTTGTCGAAGGAACCTCTTGCTTTACGCAAGTCAGATAGTGAATTAAACGACATATTATTCTCCAGTATAAGCGTTGTATTTACGTTGTGTGTTTTGTCCTATATCAGCGGACTCAGTATTTATAAAGATTCTCACCTACATACCTCATCTTGTCTGTTAATTTGACAAACGGTCGATATTTCCTTATGAGTAAATTAATGCTCTCTAAGAATATATCATCACCATTATCGCTCATTTTGAACAATTTGTCAAGCAAAACTAGCGTCTCAATTGATATTTTTTTACCAAGATATAGACGATAGACTAATGCGTGTTGTCCACTATCAGCGACAAATGGGTTGGAAATGGATTCTTTCTCCATCTCCAGTTTTATCAGTTCGATATCTTGCTCAAACTGATAATCTCTTCTCGCCTTGCGTGCCTTCCATTCCTTATAGACTTCAGCAGAGCGAGTATCAAACATCCCACCCCACTTATCTCCAGAAACAAAGTTTGCTACAAGCAAGTCGATAATCTCTTTCTTTTTGTAGTCTCTCGCAAGTTTACGCATTGCAATAATATCTTTCCTTTTCAGGAATGCCTTCTCGCTCGCCTTCACCGCACCACGTGTCTTTGTGATGTCATACTTCTCAGTTGTGAAGTGGAGTTTGAGAGCGAGATATAATTTGTAAACCTCAAACGGATCCATTACAGAGGCAACTTCCCAGACTTCTCAAACTTCAGAAGGTTGAGTTCTGATGCCTCCACTTTAATTTTATCTTTCAACGATGTAGTCAGGAGTTTCTTGACAGATTCAATCTCCATCGTATTCTTCTCGCAAAAGGCAACAATTGTATCAATGTATCCAGAACCAGTCCTGACCGCTTCTTTCTCAATGTGCTGAGAGAAGTCCGAAGAACTTTTAAACTGCTTCGTGATCAGATATTCATCTGTGACTTGGGAAGCATCCGTGGTCATATCGTTATCAACTACTACTTTCGGCATGAAATCTCCTTTTCCAATCTCTAATATATTCAATGACATCATGGCTCCTTTTAATATATGGGTTTTCACAAAGTGTTTTTTCAGCTTCACCTTTCACATCAAACTCGTGGACAGTAGGGTGATCAAATGCCTCTGCTATTTCTAGAATCGTATATGGATGGTTAGATCCAAAATGCGCTTCCTTTATCTTCTTGTTTGCAACAACTAGGTTAGCGACACCCATTGCAACATCTTCAACGTGGGTGAAATCTCTGGACTTCTTTCCCGATCCAAATATCCTAAGACTTTCGCCCTTTTCAATTTGATTCTTGAATGCTCTGACAACGGTGCTGTGTTCACCATAATCCGCTTCTCTTGGTCCATAGACGTTATAGAAATACATAAGGTGAAACTTTAAATTGTAATTCGTTTGATAGAAAAACAATAATTCCTCGCACATCGCCTTGCCGAATGTGTAAGGATTTGCATAGACATCGCTAAATTGAACGCTAGAAGACTGTGCGAAATATAAAGGACAGTTATGTTTGGATGCCCATTCGCAAACAGAAATGGTTGGATTTACGTTATTTCGTATAGACCCTGCAGGATCATTAATTGACGCTCTGACCCTTGGAGTGTTTGCTAGATGAACGATAGCATCACAGGGTGGAGGTGTGACATTACACACATCATCGAAGATATAACTCACGTTTGAGTGAGAAGATACATACCTTCCATTTCTTCTATCATCGATTACAGTTATTCTATAATCACCTTCTGCCAAAAGATCAACTAAATGACTTCCAATAAATCCGCAACCACCTGTGACTATAATATGCATACTTACCTCGGTCTGTAGAATATGTGCGAGTCAATTTTGGCAGTGATGTGCATCGTCTTGTTCCAGTCTGGATCTACATAATCAGCATGGTAGAATAGCGCACCATCTGTTATGTCGAAAGTAGTTTCAAGTGCTTTCTCAGCCAGCATATAGATTTCAACATACTTCTGCAAATTCTTTACTTCATCACTCTTACCATCACAATACCATGAGAATTGACATCTATGTTTGTATGGATAATACACTCCCTTACTTTTTGTTATGTAATGTGGTGCTTCGTAAACCACCTCACAAATTGTACTGGGGAATGCGCTCGATTTTACTCTGTTTAATGTAACATTAGCGACTGCCAACATACCAGCAGTTGACTCGTTTCTTGCTTCATGATAGATGTTTTGAGCAAGGCAAGCCACCTTTGGTTCAATTGGTGCACCAAGTAATGCGGTGGCTTCATCTACTGGATTGGAAGCAATCGAAATAAGGATTGCTGTCAACGGATCAAGAAATTTCATAATATAACCTAAAGATTAGAACTTAACGACTACGCTTGTTCCCAAGAAATCGTCAGTCTTGTTGCCATCGCCATCTGTGTTGTATTCGTAAAATACACCAACACTCAAAGCATCAGACAATGCATAATCTATT
>Ga0181400_1000258_pt1 | contig 22220 bp, 25 predicted proteins | sample 23SPOviralmetaG_FD_130129 | JGI IMG/M metagenome (GOLD analysis project Ga0181400, IMG submission 130129) | Marine viral communities from the oligotrophic San Pedro Time Series (SPOT) site, San Pedro Channel, CA, USA - 23 SPOT_SRF_2011-06-22 | ecosystem: Environmental > Aquatic > Marine > Strait...
TGACACAGATATTAAAGGTAGAATTATAACAGTTTAAGATGGCAGTATACAGAATACACCCAGAAGCAGATACGTTTATTACTTCTTTTATTTCGGAATCAAATGCCGGTATAGACGAAATAGTTGAACTTGGAGGATTTCCTAATAGTGATAAAGATAAAGGAGAAGCATCTCGTATTTTAGTAAAGTTTAAAAGTAATGAAATAACATCCACTATAGACAATATAGTAGGTAGTTCTTTCTCTGCTAGTTTAAATTACACTTTAGCAGAAGCATCTGAATTGCCATCTAGCGTATCTATATATGCCTGGCCTCTAGCTGAATCTTTTACTAAAGGTGTAGGAAAAATAGATGATATACCGGCAGATAGATCAGGAGTAACATGGAAACATAGAAATGCTAACCGTTCAAATGCTTGGCAACTATCAGTTTTACCTGCAAATGTAACAGGCTCCTACTCAGGAAGCTTAATAGGTGGAGGATCCTGGTTTACTGGTTCTAATGACGTTTCTTTAGAAACTACATCATCATTTACATACTCAGATAAAAAAGATTTAGATATTAATATTACAGAAGGAGTAAAACTACAATATTCTTCTTCTATAGATAATAATGGATTTATATTAAAACTAGACGATAGCTTAGAATTTAGTACTACTGCATCTATTAAATTAAAATATTTCTCGGAAAATACTCATACAATTTATAGACCTTTTTTAGAATTTAAATGGGACGACTCTAATTTTGCAACAGGAAGTAATAGTATACTTAGTACGGATATAGCTACTATAGGTGTAAATAATAATACCGGTGAATATATTAACACAGGTAAAAAAAGATTTAGATTGACTAGCAAACCTAAATACCCTACTAGAACTTTTAGTACAAGCTCAGTTTATAAAACTAACTACGCCCTCCCTTCTTCTAGTACTTATGCTATACAAGATGATTTTACTAAAGAAAACGTTATAAATTTTGACTCAACTTTTACTAAAATAAGTTGCGATTCAGAAGGAAGTTTCTTTGATTTACATTTAACTAATCTAGAACCTGAAAGATATTATAGAATATTAATTAGCTCTTCCTTAGACGGAAGTGATGTAGTTATAGATAATGATAATATATTTAAAGTAGTTAAGAATGGCTGAAATCAAAATTCAGAAGACAGTATTTAATAAACCCGATTTCGATAAGGTAGTAGATAGAGAGTTTCAATTCTTTACACCTCCAGAAGATATTGTGGACGATGATACTGTATTAGAACTATTTAGATTATATAATAAACTTTATTTTGAAATACCTTTGAGAAATAGCAATACATCTCATGAATATCTCATACAAAAAAGTTTAGAGTTAGTTGATTTTGAACAAGACAACGAAAGAATACAGCCTCTATTAGATGAGATATCTAATTTAAGAGCTCAATTAGTAGACTCTCAAGAACAGATACTTGAACTGCAGCTACAGAATTTAACAGAGAATAATGGCTAAAATAGATTTTAAAGTATTACCTCTATTTCCAGAACAGGTTACCGAAGTACAAAGGTTTCAACCTAAAGATGTACTATTATTTGGTGATTATAAAGTTAATAATACTTTTTCTGTACAAAATAATTCTATAGAGCTACACGCTTATAGTCAAACAGGAACTTTACTCAAATCAGATTACAACTATAAAGGTTACTCCTTCTTACAGACAGCTGCAGGAGCAGGGAAAACAGGAGAATCAACTCTTAATTTAGACCCTGTACAAGATAGTATTTCTCTAGGGTATAATACCGGAGGTGTTAGGTTAGTATATAATTTTATAAATAATTTATATAGTCCTACTAATAAAAATCCTTTATTCTATATTGAATCTATTTCAAGAGACAGAAAGGAGATACGCTTATTAACTACCCAACTCCCCGATGAGTTTGTTCTTCAAACCACTTCAGGTATTCGATCAGCATTAGACGGAGAGTCTTATTTTAGCGAGTTTAAACTAAACTTTTTAAATAACAGTAATGTAGTAGGTATAAATATATCTACAGAACTATATAGAAACCAAAGGGCTGTTTTAGTTAAGTTATACCAACCCCTACCTAATTCTTTTAGAGTTAAAGATACTTGTAGTATAGTAGAATTCGTTAGTGATTCTTTAGCATATGAAGTACAAGGTCAAGTAATACCGGAAGAGGCTGTAATACCTAAATTAGCAGGTCCAAATTTCGACATAGATACAGAAGACCTCAATGGTACTCCTAGCGAATTTTTTAATCTAAACGACTTATTTAGTTTTCCTGTTAGTAGCTCATATTACGAGTTAATGTCTTTAACTAACGAAAGTGGATCAATAGTAAGTATAGATCACACTGAATATTCTGAATTCGTTCATTTTAGCTCGGCAGAGGAAAGATTAAGAAACTTTAAATATAAGCTTCAATTAATCGAGTCTTATAACAGCAGTGTAAATTCTCTTGAAACACAAGGAGCTAATAATAGTGATATTACAGGTAGTATAGCCCATTATGAAGGGCTTATTAAAGGTGTAATAAACAACTTCGACCATTATGATAGGTTTCTTTACTATGAAAGCGGTTCTTATGCATGGCCTAAATCAGATAGTACCCGACCATATACTCTAGTAAGTAGTAGTCAAGCATCAACTACATCTTGGTTTAATAGTAATATAGCATCTGCTTCTAACTTTGATACATCAAACTTTAGCTCACTTACAAACGCTATTCCTGCATTTATAAGAGAAGATAGTGATAATAACGAACTATTAACATTTATTTATATGCTTGGTCAGCATTTTGATAATATATGGGTATATCAAAAAGCTTTAACTGATAAGTATGATAATGATAATAGGTTAGATTTTGGAATATCAAAAGACTTAGTAGCAGAAGCATTAAGAAGTTTTGGAGTAAAGTTATACTCAAGTAATGAATCATTAGAAAACTTATTTAGCTATTTTACTGGAGAAGACTATACTGACCCTGCTTCAACTCATATTACTGCATCAGCAGGTACTAACGAGTATTTGCAACCAATGCCCAAGCAGTCGTATGCACAAGAAATATATAAAAGACTTTACCATAACTTACCTTATTTAGTAAAAACAAAAGGTACAGAAAGAGGACTTAGAGCACTTATAAATTGTTACGGAATTCCTTCTGATATACTTAGTATTAAACTACACGGTAATACAGAAGTACCTAACGAATCTCTATTTTCAGATAACGTATATTTATCTCCTGAAGAAAATATAACAGGATCTATTTCTAATATTTCAGCATCATTAGATAACATATTTATTCAACATACAGGTTCCTTGATTGAAGGTAATACATTATCTCCTGATATATCTCTTTACGGTAAAGAATTAAAAAGATCTAAAACAAGACACACTTTAGAGGTAGGATTCTCAACCGCAGATAGTGAAAACGTACAGATTTACAACTCTGCTTCTGCAGCAGGAGGATTAAATATAGATGATTACATTGGAGCACCATCTGATGAGTTTCTGCCCGAGTATACCGGACTCCAGAGCTTACTTGATGATTATACTTCTACTAATTCTAGATATGATGTAAAAGATTTCGTAAACCTTATTAGGTTTTTCGATAATACTTTATTTAAGTCTATTAAAGACTTTATCCCTGCAAGAACAAACGCTTCTGTAGGTATAATAGTAAAACCAAATGTTCTTAATAGAAGTAAAATAAAACAAGTATCTGGTTCTTTTAAACAAACAGAATTTACTGGGTCAAAGTCTATTGCAACATTTAAAGGAGCAGACGGAGGAGCATTTGATACTCCATATAGTGGTAGCACCTCATATACTGAAAATATATTGACACCTTCAGGATCCGCTTTACGTACCTACCGTAATTTTGAAGTAGCTAAAATAGATGGTGAATTCTCTGGTAGTACTATTACAACAACAACACAGGATTTAAATTTAAGTAATTCATTTAAAAAAGAGACAGGACTGAACCTTTTGTTTGATATAGAGCCTTTTGATGCATCTTTCATTTGTGCCTTTTCAGTACTCACTTTTGTACCTGTTACTCCTTCTGTATCTATAACTCCTAGTATATCAGTTACACCCGACGTAACTCCTACTATATCAGTTACTCCATCTAATACACCTAGTATAACAGTTTCCACATCTATTACACCTTCAATTACTCCTACAATCAGCATTACACCATCAGTATCTGGTACACCAGGAACCTCAGTAACTCCATCTATATCAATATCTAGAACACCATCTATTAGTGTAACTCCATCTATATCAGTTTCTAGAACACCATCTATTAGTGTAACACCAAGTATATCTGTTAGTAACACACCATCTGTTAGTGTAACACCACCAAACAGTCCACCGAATAGTCCACCAAACAGTCCACCGAATAGTCCACCAAACAGTCCAATTCCATCTGTAACTAGAACACCATCGGTATCAATATCTAGAACACCATCGGTATCTAAAACACCATCAGTATCAATATCTAGAACACCATCGGTATCTAAAACACCATCGATATCCACTAGCGCACCAGCAGCTAGATCTCAGTTTGACGGTTCTTTTGCATACTCTAACTGTACTCAAGCTTGTGCAGCTGACTCATTAGATACAACATACTGGGCTGTAGGAGGATTTGGCACAGGTACTACTATATATACATCTCAATACGGCTCAACCACTATTAGCAGCGGAATGAAATATACTATGGATAATAATACAACTTGTTACTATAGTACAGGTACTGGAGCTGTTTATACGGACAGTTTCTGCTGTGTATTAGAAGGAACTTTAATTAGTACTTCACCAAGCTCATCAGTAGCTGTAGAAACTCTATCTGTGAGTGATGAAGTATTATCTAAAAATATAGACTTATTTGATGATGATATGACTGTTGAAGAACTAAGAGTATGGAGTGGTAGTAATATAGACGGTAGTCAAGCACAAGCACTAGTTACTGCAAATGTAGAAAATACAGTTAATAAAGTACTTAATTTTAATAACGGTTTAATAAAAACTACAACTACTCATACACATGTAGTTAAGAGAGGCACAGAATGGATTACTAGAGCAGCTAAAACTATACAGGTAGGAGACTACTTTGAAAACATAGCGGGAGAATTAGTAGAGATTACTTCTATAGTTGAAGAAACTGGAACGTATAAGGTTTATACATTAAATGTAGAAACAGATGATGTTTATTATGCAGGGGGAGTATTAACACATAATGATAAGTAAAGTAGTAAATAAGAGATAAATTTCTTATATTAATATTTATAATAAAATCTAAATGGCAGTTTTTCTAGTAAAAGGAGCAAGAAATAATACATTCGGTAATATAGCTGATGCAGGTCCTTTTGAAGTATACTTAAATAACGAAACACCTTCAGCTAGAGCTGGAGAACCTGGCGTTGATCTATTAGTTCATAATATTTACGACGATACTGATTCTAAATTAGAAGATATTGTAGCAGAAGGTATCTCTTATACTAATGTTGTTAGTAAAGATAGTTTAAATGCCGGACTAGGTCTCACCACATCAGTTGTAGGGCCTCAGTTTATTTTTAGAAGTGTTAGTAACTGTACTAACGGATTTACTTATATACCACCATCCCCTACCCCCACCGTAAGTATTACCCCAAGTGTTACACCCTCCGTTACACCAACTATTAGTGTCACACCATCAGCTACTACTAGCGTTACACCAACTATTAGTGTCACCCCTTCTATTACACCTACTACTAGTACTACACCTTCTACTACTCCTTCAGTTACTCCTACGATTAGTATTACACCAACTACTAGTATAACGCCATCTATTACACCTACTAAGACTGTAAGTACAACTGCAACCCCAACAATATCATTAACACCAACTATTAGTGTTACACCATCAACTAGTGTTACTCCCGGAGTATCACCTACTAGAACACCTAGCAATACGCCACCCCCATCAGTAACTAGGACACCATCTAGATCAGTAACTAGGACACCATCTGTATCTGTTAGTAGAACACCATCTATATCAATAACTAGCACACCATCTACTAGTGTAACACCTAGTATTTCAGTATCAAAAACTCCACCTAACTCTCCTGCTGGTAGAAGTAGCAGTATGATTGGACAGGTTGGGAGTACTAACTGTACTCAAGCTTGTGCAGATATCCCCGATACATTTGTTTGGCATGTTGGACCAACAATTCAAAACGGTTCAACCCTTTTCACCACTCATACAGGTACAGGTACAATTTCTGGTGGATACTTTACTTATAATGATGAATGTTGGGTATACAGTGCTGGTGCTTATTATGCTGCTGATTGTCAATGTGTAATCGAAGGTACATTGATTGCAACCTCTCCTAGCTCTTCTGTAGCAGTAGAAACATTACAAGTAGGTGATGAAGTACTATCTAAAAACATTTCTGAATTACCGAATACCGATGAACCGGATATCTTAACTGCATGGAGCGGAAGTAATATAGATGGACCAAGTAGTAAAGCTTTAGTAACTTCTAATTCTGGATTTAGCATTAGAGGTATTTATAATTTTAATAGCGGTTCACTTTCTACTACTTCTAAACATTTACATATTGTGAGAACAGATAACATATGGTATGTCAAAAGAGCAAGTGATATAGTAGTTGGAGATTACTATGAAGATATTAATGGTAATTTAATAGAAATTACTGATATTAATTTTGAAGATAGAGAAACTACTGTATATAAGTTAAATATAGAAACTGATGATGTCTACTATGCTAACAATATTTTAACTCATAACTCTAAATAGAAAGTATGCCAATTAGTATATTTCAATTTTCAAATACAAAACCTCAAAACGGAACTATAAATTTATTATATTCTCAATCTATAGGTCAAAGTGGTAACTTTACTATTGTTGGAGCATGTATACCATTTGAAAGTGCTAACGGAATAAATATAGAAAACTCACTTCAACAGCTAACTGAATTTACTATAAATAAACAAGACTCTCCTGAAACTATAGATAAGGTTATTTTTGATGTATCTCAAAAAACTAGAAAAAGCGGATACTATTTCGTACAGTTTGACCAATCTAGTTATATCAACAACGAAACTTTTATATTAGGAGATAATAGTACGTTTGTGAGTGAAAGTTTCACTTCTGCTTCTATTAATTACGAATCAGATCAAAACGGGTCTTTTAATAATATACCCCCAGCTACAGAGAATGAAGCAGTATTATTAGATCCATTTATTGTTGGAACTTTTACTAACTCTCAATACGAAACTCTTCTTAGTAATGCAACTAACTTAGAACCAAATTCATTTAAGTTTATAGTAGATCGAAATGAATCTCAAATTAACCCTAAAAATTTTGACTCTATTATTAGTCGGTCTGCAGTAAAGGCAAACGTTCAAGATTCTAATTATACAGATACAGGACTAATAAACAGTAGGTACAATGGGACTAAACTTACAAGCGGAAGTGTAGTAGGAGATTCACCAGGGTTATCTTTTACTCAATTCGGAGGATCTATACATACTGATGATTCAGATAATACTACAATCTCTAAGATTGATGCATCTGAAAGAATTATAGAACAGATATATTTCGATTTCGATAAAAATAGAATTATTAGCTCATCTGCTACCGTCTCTAGTTATTCTAGAATACCTCAAGTAGGAAATTATGTTTACGAATTTGATAATGAATCAAACAGATATGTGAGATTAGTTAATAGTAAAATTTTTAACATTGAATCCGGAAGGGTAGTAACTACTGATCAAGCAGGTCTGGTAATAGATAAATCAAGTAATTTAATTGTAGATCCAAGCCCATCACCATCACCTAGTTTAACTGTATCAGTTGCATCATCACCATCTGTTACACCTAGCGTTACACCAACCATTACGGGTACACCTAACGTTACACCAACGATCTCGGTTACACCAAGCATTACGGCTACACCGACAGTTACACCAAGTACATCACCAACACCATAACATAAAACAACTTTATTTTAATTATCATAGATATTTATAACAAACACACACAAAGAAATGGGATATTTAAATAACTCTGTAGTAACCGTCGATGCTATTCTTACCAAAAAAGGTAGAGAGCTATTAGCAAGAGGGGACGGCTCATTTAAGATTACACAATTTGCACTAGCAGATGATGAAATCGACTACACACTCTACAATCCGAACCATCCCTCAGGTTCTGCTTACTACGGCGAGGCAATAGAAAATATGCCTTTATTAGAAGCTTTTCCTGATGAAAATCAAATCATGAAGTATAAGCTGACAACTCTTCCTAGAGGTACATCTAAACTTCCAGTACTAGATTTAGGATTTGCCTCCATTACCCTTAAGCAAGGTGCATCATTAGCGATTACCCCTCAAACGCTAAACTACTTAGGAGCAACAACAAGCTTTGAAGCAAATGGATATACAGCAACTATTGCTGATACTAGAGTATTAAGTTCTTTTGCAGGAGTTGGTATTAATACTGACGAAGCAGAAAGATTAAATAGTACTACGACAGTCGGTACTAATGTATCTAAAACAGTAATAGGTACCTCTATTAATTTAACTGCAACTGCTATCAATACATTATTTGGTACTAGAACTCAATTACAAACAACTATAACAGTAATAGGGAGAGACTCAGGTGCACGTCTCACTTTACCAGTTAATATTACTAAAACTAATTAATAAATAAAAGATGTCGTTTAAAAGATTTGACCCTCAAGATATAGTGATTAGTGCAGAATCCATAACAGCACCAGTATGGAGTAATTCAGTAATTGAACTAACCTCCTTCTTTACTTCTTCTGCTCAGGTAGCAGGAGCATCAGGAGCATATTATAATAATGTATACCAGACCGCTTCTGATGATACTACAGCAGCAATTCAGTTTTCTGTAGCGTATGGAGATATAGATGGATCCGGATCTTTACATTTTAATCTAGCAGTATCAGGAAACTCTCCTTCAAAAACTATATATGGTCAATATCGATCTTTAGTATTAGGAGATGAAGAAAGCAACTTTGTATTCGGTTCTGAAACTGGATCTCACTTTTATGTTATATCATTAGATAGAGCAAGGTATAAAGAAAAACTTTTACCCGGAACTTTTAGTTTATTGCTATCAGGTTCAGGAGAAGATACTTATTTAAATTTAACTGATAACAGTCAAGTAGCTACGACTACTAACTTTAACGATGCAGGTCGTGTATTTGAAGTTGTATCAGGAAGTCTAGGGAACGTTTATACAGGAGTAAATGCTACAGGGCACTCCCAAGCATCTGGTTCTTACGGTTTCTTCTTACCGGACATTGGTGTAATAATACTTAACGGTAAAGCATTAGACGGAACACCTACAGAAGGTGGGTTAAGTTTAGGAACTATACGTTCTATGAATACTGAAGGAAGTGGATCAGAAAAGATTTTCGACGCTATTAAAAGTGGAGGTTCTTTTAAACTTAACTCTGAAGAGACTATTTCATCTAACTTTGTATTTGTAAGGGCTAGAAACGCTGAGTTTAATTACTCTTCAAACCCCTCTAATACAACCGGCTCAGGAGAACTTAGACACGATGTAATGGTGAACAATCCACAGTCTTACGCTACATCTGTAGGACTATATAACGATAATAACGATTTACTTGCAACCGCTAAACTATCAAGACCTTTACTTAAAGACTTTACTAAAGAAGCACTGGTCCGTATAAAGCTTGACTTTTAATGAATGGGAGCCTACAAAAAGCTAAACAAACAGGATGTATACATTACATCATATGAAGCAAATAAGTCTTACCGAGCACTAGGTGATGATGGGTTTGAAGCATTTGATATAGATGCATTTTATACTGTTTCTTCGTCTGGAGATTATTTTATATCACCTTTCGATACCACAACTGGTAACTCAGGTACTTTATTTAATAGAATTTTAGGCTTCCGAAGCTTATTTCATTTATACTACTCTAATTTTACTTCCCAATCAGCAGAGACAGGAGAACTAGCACAATCAGGATCTTTTGATAATTTTATTATGTCTTCTTTAGCTACAGGTTCATATAAAACTGGTTTTAGGCAACTACCTAATAATGCTAATGTATTTTCACTACCTAGAAAACATATAGGAATAGGAATAAAACCAAACACTTTTGTAATGCATGTTTCAGGTGCTACAGCAACAGATGGGTATTCTGGCTCTTATATGGCAAATGGTTATTATGAAACTGGCTCTGACGGAATAGACGATAGTGCTGATGATTATATAGCAGCTCCTGCCGATGAAGAATTATTAAGAGTAGGAGACGGAATAGAATACGTTGATGATGGAGAAGGCAGTTTAGTAATCTCAGCATCCTCTGCATTATCTGATACAGGTAGTTTTAAAGTTGGAGATATTATATACCCTCACGGAATAGTTAGTATTACAACTGGTAGCCTTCTTAGTTTAGCTACTACTGAATTAGATATGAGATGGAAAGCAACTCAACCTATTTATACGTATAATGTTAGATGTCAAGTAAAAGATAGCGAATTAAACTTTTCTCAACATCCATCAGTTATAAACGGAAAAGAAGGAGTTCTACATGATAATGTTACAGGTAGTGCCTTCCACCCATATATTACAACAGTAGGCTTATATAATGATGCAAATGAATTATTAGCTGTATCTAAATTTAGTCAACCGATACCTAAATCTGATAGCACTGAAATGACATTTGTAGTAAAATTAGACATGTAAATAAAAAAATTATGTCCCAGATAACTCTTAGAATATTAAAAGGTTCCGCTCTATCTCAATCAGAGATGGATAATAACTTAAGGTCCTTAATTAACTCCGCTTCGGTAGATATTACTACCGGACAACTATCTTTATTTACTTCTGAAAGTTCTGGAGCTGAAAAAGCAATAGATGTTAGACCACAATGGTTTGGACTTAGCGGTTCATCAAGTACAGGAGTAGCTTCTATAACAGGGTCTCTTTTAGTAACTGGAGATATAACAGCACAGCAATTCAATACTGAAATAATTTCTTCATCAACTATATTTGAATCAGGTTCAACTATATTTGGAGATGACAGTAACGATACTCATCAGATAACAGGAAGCTTACTGGTTACTGGTTCTGAAACTTTAGAAGGTAATTTAACAGTATCTGGATCTACTACAATTACAGGAGCTATCGACTCTACTGGTATGTCAAGTAAGGTAAGATTTCATTATAACGAATTTGATGACTTACCTTCCGCTACTACTTATCATGGAATGTTTGCTCATGTACATGCAACAGGTTCAGCTTACTATGCACATGGAGGTAACTGGGTAAGATTAGCACAATCAGCTTCTTTTGCTACTCCAATTGCAACTTTAACTGCTGCAAGTGCATCACATGAGACTGCTATCAATACTATTAATGCTAAAACATTAGTATCTTCATCTGATCAAATTGCAGATGAAATAAGCGGTTCATTTTCAGCTACACATTTAAATTCTAAGATAGTAGGTATAGTTTCCGGAGCAGTTCAAATAGCTCCTGAGATAAGCGGTTCATTAGGACCTAACGCTACTTTTATTAGATCACTAAATGCTTCCTCTATATCAGGTTCATTTGGCGGCTTAACTGCAGCCTCTGTCTCTGGTTCATTAGGAGTAAATGCTACATTAATAAGGTCTTTAACTGGAGCAGTTATATCAGGTTCATTTACTACAACCTCCGCAAGCTTAGCAGCTAACATAGCAACAAACCTAACCAGTATAAACACATTAACGAGTGATAAAGCTAATAAAAGTGAAATATCAGGTTCATTAGGTGATAATGCTACTTTAATTAGATCACTTACAGCAACAAGTATCTCTGGTTCATTTACTGCACCAAGTAGCTCTATAAGTACTAGACTTGACTCTTTAGAAGACGCTTCAGCAACAGCACCAGCAGGAACTATATCAGGATCAGTAGAAGGTTCAGCTCAAGGTACTATAGCACTTAACGGTGTCGATGTAAATGTTAATGCAATGCAAACTGGAGATTCCCCTACATTTGCTACTATTACCGCTACGACTTTATTTACTGGTTCTAGCCTAGATGTATCTGGGGATATTACTGGTAGTGCTGCATTAATTAATGGTGCCATAACCGCTACAGGAGATATAACAGCTTTCTTCTCATCAGATGAAAGACTAAAAGATAATATTACTCCTATAGAAGGAGCATTAGATAAGATAAATCAAATAGGAGGATATGGATTTGATTGGAATGATAATTCTGAGCATAGCGGCCACGATGTTGGTGTTATTGCTCAAGAGATCGAAAAAGTGCTGCCAGAAGTAGTAGTCGATAGAGATACCGGTTACAAGGCAGTTCGTTATGATAAAATCGTCGCGTTATTGATTCAAGCTGTTAAAGAGCAGCAGTTGCAAATAGATGAGCTAAAGTCAAAGCTCTAGCGACAGAAACTAACTTATATGGAAATGACTTTACCTACCTGGACATACCAGGGTAGGATCTTCAACGATATTACAGACTTCCCTGAAGGAACATACGGCTTTATTTATGAGGTTTTACATAAACCTTCTGGCTTAAAGTACCTCGGTAAGAAAGTATTGCGATTCGAAAGAAATAAGAGACTAGGAAAAAGAGCATTAGAAGCCCTAAGAGAGGAAAGAAAAGCAAACGGTATCGGAGGTCGTACCCCACTAAAACAGAAGGTTATAACTGAATCAGATTGGAAAGAGTACTACGGTTCTCATCCTAAAATAAAACAACTTGTAAAAGATTCAACAGATTTAAGAGCTGATTTTGAAAAGAGAATATTAGATTTTGTACCTAATAAGAAGCTTCTAACATATTACGAATGTAAACACCTATTTATTAATGACGTCCTAGAGACATATAGTCACCAATACATTAATGACAATATACTAGGAAAATTTTATAGAAAAGACTTTACTAATGATAAAACTTAAAGACGTATTAGGATACCCATCCTTACAGTATCACATAGATAACGGACTCTCTTTACATGAGCATGTCTACCGGTATAATTCTCCCGCCTTTATACAACTATTTAAAGAAGCAAGAGAAGCTCATAGCAACGAGGAAATCGAACTTAGTGAAGAAGATATAGACCTTATAGAGACTACTGATATAGGAGAGTATGGAGATTATAACGGATTAAATGTTCCTTTAGACTTACCTATGGTATCTACTGATAAGAATGCTCTATTCGAAATTGGATGTGTTATTGATGAGATGATAGAAAACGAAGACTTAATTGATGAAGCAGCCTCTATAGAAGAGATGATTGACTTTGATCTGATAAAAGAATTAGTAGAGAGCATCGGCGGTACAATCGATATGGATAAGTTTAGAAAAGCAGTTCAACTTCAAAATGAAACTTACGACTTTAGCGGCTTTGATATCATAAAAGCATCTGTTAACTACTTACCAGAAGCAGAACATAGAGGTAAAAAAGTACAGCTCAACAAACCTAAACGTGGAGGATCTAAAAAGTTCTATGTTTATGTAAAAAATAAAAAAGGAAATATAGTAAAAGTTTCTTTTGGAGATACTAATCTTTCAGTTAAATTAAAGCAAAGAGGAGCTAGAGCATCCTTTGCAGCAAGACATAAATGTGCTCAAAAGAAAGATAAAACAAAAGCAGGTTATTGGTCATGTAATATTGGCCGTTATTGGAAATCATTAGGTGGATCATCAAACTTCTCAGGTTACTGGTAGACCATATTCCCAAAAAAAGGAAGACGGTTATATAATAAGAGAGTTCTCTCAAGATACTCCCTCATTTGAATTTGTATGGCATAGAGACAAAGAAGACCGTTGGGTTGAATGTACTCATGATACAGATTGGCTATTTCAGTTAGATAACGATATACCTAGAAGATTACAAAAAGATAAACTATTTATACCAAAAGAGACATATCACCGATTAATAAAAGGAACAGGTGATTTAGTTGTAAAGATATGGCAAAAGCATTAAATTTAGGTAACTACGTAGGTAAACCTAAAAAAAAGAGACCAGGCGTTCACGCTAAGTCAAAATCATCAAAGATTAAAGGTAGTAAAAACTACACTAAAGCTTATATAGGACAAGGAAAATGAAACTAACTAATATTATTCTTAACGAAAGACCAGGACCTAGACAGAAAGTATTAAATATAAAAGATCTAACTTTTGATTTAATAAAGAGTATGTTTCCTGATATCGGTCAAGGATATGGTAGCTCAGTAGCCTTTCCTAACCCAGACGACAGCAGCCGCTCAGTTAGCTCTGAACAAGATTTAGAAAGCTGGAAAGCTGAAACTACTAAGAGGCATGGTAATATTAACATTAAAATCGATACCGAAGCAGCTTACTGGTGGGATAAAATTCAAGTTTTAGATGATAAGTTTAGAGCTGATAAAGAAAAATATACAGCTGGAAAAGCAGCCTGGCTGGATAAAGAAAGAGCTGCTGGTAGAAACTCAGGATTAGATTAATATGAAACTATCAAAAATCATACTTGAGAATAAGAAGTATATAGTAAGAGAAGAATTAAATTTGTCTCAAAAGGATATTGATAATCTATCTGAAGCTATAACTTTAAAACTTGAAGACTATCTAGACATAGATAATAGAGCATTATTGAATGAATCAGTAAAAGCTGCTATAAGTGAACTTTTAAGTTAACTAGTTGTCTATTAAAAAAAATGTTCTTATCTTATAAGAAGATACGGACTGATTTATGGACTATACTTTCCTTTTAGGATCCATTGAAAATATTTTAGGTAAAAGTCATAAGAGAGCTAGAGATAACTACGCTTTCCACTGCCCTTTTTGCAATCATCGCAAACCTAAATTAGAGATTAACATGGCGACAAACGAAGAAGGTAAAAACTTTTGGGAATGTTGGGTATGCCAAACTCGAGGACAATCAATACGATCTCTCCTCAGACAATTAAAAACTCCTAAAGATGTAGCTGCTTCTATTTTAAAATACCTTCCTAAAGGTACATTTACAGAATATAGAGGACTATCTATAGTAGAGTTACCTAAAGAATACCAACCTTTGTATTCCGCTTCCAGTACTTCGGTTGTTGCAAACATAGTTAAAAAATACCTATATGATAGAGGAATTACCGACAATGATTTTATTAAATATAGCATTGGGTACTGCACAACTGGAGACTATGGAGGAAGAGTTATTATCCCAAGTTATAATGGATCCAACCAACTCAACTTTTTTGTTGCACGAACTTATGACGGAAATTATTATAAGTACAAAAATCCAGAAGCTTCCAAAGACATAATCTTTTTTGAAAATTTAATTAACTGGGATCAGCCAATTATTTTATGCGAAGGTGTATTTGATGCTATGGCTATAAAACGAAATGCTATTCCAATTTTAGGTAAAAGTATATCTACCTCACTTTACAAAAAAATTATTACAGGTAAAGTAAATGATATCTATATTGCTCTTGATACTGATGCTAAAGATCGTGCATTAGAGATAGGAGAAAAATTTCTTAACCAAGGTAAAAAAGTATTCTTAATAGATCTACCAGATAAAGACCCATCCGAAATGGGATTCAAAGCTTTTACCGAACATATTCAATCTGCACAAGAGTTAGACCTTTCTGGTTTAATGATGCACAAACTAGACCTATGATTAAACAAGGTATGAACATTCTCGAACAAAACGAGAAAAAACGATTAGATTTTAATCCTGAATTAAAACAAATTAATTTTTTAGACCGCAGAGTCTATAAGAGAGGCGAAGGAGTATATTACCCGTCCGTAACAACAATACTCCAATATATGCCCAAGAATAAGTTCTTCGAAACATGGATGAAGGACGTTGGGCATAACGCCGATCTTATTATGCGTAAAGCAGGTAAAGAAGGTACTCAAGTACATGAAGCAGCAGAAGACTTAGTAGAAGGAAAAGAAGTTAGCTGGATGGATGACTACGGTAGAGCTAAATACTCTCAACTGGTTTGGGAGATGATACTTAAGTTTGCTGATTTTTGGAAGACTCATAAACCTGAACTAATATCTTCAGAACAATTTGTATGGTCTGACGAACATAAGTTTGCAGGTACAGCTGATATAGTATGTAAGATGAACGGAGAAGTGTGGCTAATAGATATAAAAACGTCTAACAGCATACATAAATCATATGACCTACAACTAGCCTCTTATGCAAAAGGACTTGAAGAGAGTAGGGGTATAAAGATTGATAGAACTGCTATACTTTGGTTGAAAGCTCAATCAAGAGGTCCGTCTAAACAAAAGAAAGTTATCCAAGGCAAAGGCTGGAAGCTATTACAGATAGATGAGATCGAAAAGAATTTTGAACTGTTTAAACTTATTTATAAATTATATGAATTAGAAAACCCAAATACCGAACCTATTTATAATAGTTACCCAACCACAGTAAAAGTATGAAAAAAAGTTTGATATATGTAGTTATTTTCTTATCTTTATATAGTTGTAGTAGTTACACTATAGCAACAAAAAATAAAGGTTATGATATTGAATACATTCTTGCAGTTAATAAATCAGGAGATACAATTAATGTCCCATATAGTTCTAAATACTTTAATAAAAACTATGGATATTCAAACCCCTATAGGTGGGATTTCAATTATAACTGGAACAGCTGGAACTACAATAACTACTGGAGTTACGGTTACTACGGATGGAACCAACCTTATTTTTATTGGAATAATCGCCGCCCTATTTATTATAAGCCATCTTATAGACCGGCACCTAAACCGAAAAATAGAATCAGAGTTAACAGCCCTAGAGGAAGAGCACAACCAAGATTAAGAAATGAAACTATCAACAATACTCCTAGAAGACCGCAACCGACCCAAAGCCGTAATAATGGCGGGAGGAGCAGGATCAGGGAAGTCGTACCTTCTCAACCAACTCAACCTAGACAGCCTAGAACAATTCAACCCAGACAAATACGTCGAGGACAAGGATCACCCGTACTTCAACAATCTCGGAGCAGCCAGTCGTCAAGTAGAGAAGGACGTACTAGCAGCGGCAGAAGACAAAATTAGTCTCGTTTGGGATACTACTGCTTCAGGAGCTAAGTTTGATGAAAACTTAACCAAGCTTATTAAAGGCGGTTATGACGTATATATGGTTATGGTTTATACTCATCCTATGATATCTTACATATCTAACTTTCAAAGAGGTAGAAATATACCTGCTTCATCCGTATTTACTACTTGGAGAAATGCTTATCAAAAGATAGAAGACTTCAGAAAAAAACTCAAAGGTAACTTTTCTATATTTGTAAATTACAGAGGAGGAGAGTTTAAGAAAGAAATAGAAGCATTTAATACAGCTGCTAAAAATGGTGTAAACGGCATTAAAGACTATTTGAAAGCTTATAATGATAAAACAGGAGCTGGTAAAAGCTCTTTCTTCAAACCGGTAGTAATGTCTCAAGAAGAAGAACAAGAGTTTAACAAAGCTGTTGTAAATGTAGATTGGAATAAAGATCATAGATCTGAAGATAAGGCTCTTAAGACTGCTTTCCTAAAATCATATAAAAAGATAGGAACAGGTCCTGGAGAAGATAAACTAAAGGATGCTGTTAAGAAATACAGAGACGGTAAAGTAAGTTCAGACGAAAAAAATGATGCAGTATTAGACAGTATTGCAGATATGTTATATAGTCCACAGTTTCAAGAACTACTACAACATTCATCACCTCAAGAAATAGATCAAAAAGTACAAGCGTTTTTATGATAAAACTAGCTAACATATTACTTGAAAGTGAAGGACCAGCTCCTAAAAAAATACCATCTGAAATTTGCTGGCATTTAAGTGAGGAAAAAAGATCAACCTTTCCTGACTATGGATTCCATATTGGCACTGAATTACAGTCTTTAGATAGAGGACTTCAAATGCTTAGAGACGAAATGGTTGATGATCCTGACAATACAGTCTTTTATTTACATAGAGTAAAAATAAACCCTTCAGCTGAAATTTATCCTGATATTTTATTTGACGATCCTGAGGAAGGGTATACTATACCTAGTGACCAAATAGATAAAAATAAAATTTATTTCTACGAAAATGGGCATGAAGGGTTAGACGGTCCGGAACCTAATCTATCAATCTATACTAGTGGTAATAATATTAAATTAGTTCAAATTATAAAATTAGATACAAGAGGATGGGAAGATGGAGAATCAGAATTGGATAAAAAATATAAGCTTTTATGATAGCATTATACCCAGGAGCATTTAAACCACCTCATAGAGGTCATTTTGAAGTCGTTAAGAGCTTACTTAACGGCACTCATGGTGGTCAGGTATATACAAAAGACAATTATAAAGATGCAGGAACATCCTCTCTTTCCGGAAAAAAGAGTACAGTAGATAAAATAGATAAAGTTATAATCTTTCCTGGAGGAGGAGAAAGAAACGGTATTACAAAGAACGAATCAATAGCTATATGGAAAATATACGCTAAGTACTTACCTGGTTTAGAGATACTAGACGGTGAAAAGAATCCTATGTTTGCTGCTAAAGATTACGCAAAAGCAAATACCGATAAAGACTTTTATGCTATTACAGGAATAAGAAGTGAAGATGATTTAATCGATTTAAGAAGAATAACTACTTTTACCAATACTCCACATGTACAAGGTTTAGTTATACCTGCAGCGAAAGGTAATAACGTTAGAGCAAGTGATCTTCGTAAAGCTGCTTTAAACGGTAGTTTAGACGATATAAAAGATTTCTTTCCTAAACAATTAAAAAGAGAAGAACTACTATCTATACTTAAGATGTTAAAAGATAATATCATATCAGAAATAATGAACGAAAAGATGGAAAATCTTTTTGAACAAATGTTTACTACTAACGAAGAGAATAGGTATAATAAAGACGGGTACGACGAAGGAGATATTAAATTAATGGGTGATTTTATTTTACCTATTGATCAAATGGTTGTCCTACAAGCAGAAGAAGATACTTATAATAGAGGTCTTTTAGTAACAAATAATAAAGATAAAAGTTACGATGTAGCGTATTGGGCAGATGATAAAACCAAACCTTATCCAATTGGAATCGAGATAGACGGTAAAGAAGTATCTAAAGATGCTAAAATTATTAAGTTTATGTTCCACCCGGAAATGAAAGAAACAGCTGACCCTCAAGATGGGAAAGCAGCACCTTATGGATCTGGATTCAAAAAAGTAGAAGAGGGTACTAATACTCTTACTAATAATATAGACAGACAGAAACTTACCTACCTCTATGACTATACAAAGAGGTTAATGCCTACAGGAGTAGACGTAGAATTTAAGAATACACATTTTACTATAACACGTGATAAAGGTAATATCAATGAATCCCATCATGTACCTCCTTACACTAAACACATAGCATCAATACTTGAATATATGATAGATCAGAAGATGAATATACTTCCTCTACCAGAAATAAAAACTATTCAAGATGAAGAAAATGCATCAAACTTCTTTGGGAAAACAGCATACTACGATCCAAACAAAAAAGAAATTGCACTATATACAGTCGGAAGACACCCTAAAGATATAGTTAGATCTTTTGTGCACGAGATGGTACACCATATACAGAATCTTGAAAACAGATTAGGTAATATAACAACTTCAGATACAAATGAGGATGATAGTTTATTAGAACTAGAAAAAGAAGCATACCTGTTAGGAAATATAACATTTAGAAACTGGGAAGATTCTGTTAAAAATGTTGGAGATGAAGAATAAAATTCATATATTTAATGTATAAAAATTAAGGTTATGCATTTAAGAACTACTAGAAGGTTAGCTGAGAAATATTTAGATAACTGTATTGATGTGTATGGTCATAGCAAACATCATGACTGTACTCCATATATAGAGTTTCAACCATATGTTCATTCAGTTTATACTGAAGATGATAATCCTGAAGCAGAGTATATCTTTGACTACAATACAATAGTAGTATACTATAAGAATATAGAAGATGCTAAACATCTAGCTCAGACAATAGTTCATGAGTACCAACATTACTTACAGTCACCTTCATGGATGACTAGGTATTATAATATGGGTTTTAGTTATTCTGATCACCCTTATGAGATAGCTGCATTTGCAGAAGAAGATAATTGGAAATTAGTAGCATAATGAAAAAAAGTATAGTAGAATTATTAGAAGCATATCCTATTCCGGAGGAAAAGCAGGTACCTAATTACAAAATATACTGTGATATGGATGGAGTACTTACTAATTTTGAAGAAAGGTTTGAACATTATTCTGGTATGCATCCACAAGAATATGAAAAGTCAAAAGGTTTAGCAGCATTTTGGAACTTAATTGATGTACAAGTAGGTATAAAATTTTGGATAGGTATGCCCTGGATGCCTCAAGGAAAAAAACTCTGGGAATTTATACAACCGTATAAACCAGATTTGCTTACTTCTCCTTCTAGAGATAACAACTCTAGACTAGGTAAACAGTTATGGGCTAAGAATAACCTTAACCCTAAACCAAAAGTAATAATGGCGTACTCTAAAGATAAGCAGAGATATGCAAATGAAAATAGTATATTAATAGACGATAAGAAGTCTAATATCAACGAATGGGCAGCTAAAGGCGGTATAGCAATTAGATGTAAAGATGGAAACGTTGACCATGTAATTGATAAATTAAAAGAACTGGGTTATGAGTGAATCTTTACTTAAAAAAGAATTTAAACAATCAGATGTTCAACGAGTAAGAAATTTAGTCAATAAAGACTTTACCTCCTCTACTAAACAACAATCTGGATATAAGAAGGCTGTTGAACACCATAAGGAAGGAGACGTATGGGAAGAAAACGGTAAAAACTGGACTATTAAAAATGGTTTAAAACAGAACATTACTAAATTAGACACAGCAAAAAAAGCTAATAGAATGCCTCTTACCTGTCCAAAGTGCAGCGGTCCTATGAGACATCACCTACATAAAAAAATGTACCGCATACATGGGTTTTGTTTTGACTGTACTATCGACTATGAAGCTTCCCTTCGAGAAGCAGGCCTTTACGAGCAATACGAAAAACAAATGCTTCAGAATAATATGAATGGGTTTCTTAAAGATTTAGAACTCTGGTTAGAAGATAAAATTCAAGATGTAGATACTTTTGTTACTGAGCAAGGAGACATAGAAGAATGGAAACATAACAAAAAAAAACATAGTGAATCTATTACTAAGAAAGTTTTAGAGTATTCTTCTTTAGTTCGTGAACGTTTAGGATAAATTATATATTTATTACTAAATAATACTAATGACCCAAAAAGAAATACTAGAATCAGTTTTAGCTGAAATTAGACATGTTAAATCTCACATGCCTAATGGAGAGTTAAAACAAATGGCTAATGATTTTCAGAAAATGAAGGATGACGTATCTGATTTAAAGCGTACATTGCTTAATCCTGATGATGGTGTCATAGTTAATACTAATAAAAATACTGAAAATCGTATTTACCATGAGCAAAGAGCAGACCTCTATGCTGACAATATTACTAAGCTTAATGAACTTCAAAGTTGGAAATCAGGAGTTAACAGAGCTTTATGGATAATTTTCGGTATACTAGCATCAGTAATAGTAAGAATGTTAATTATGCATTCAGAACAGATAGGACAGTAATGACTAACGAAGAAGTAAAAAATATTACATTAGAGTCTTTAAGAGACTGGTTTAAAAAAGAGAAATGGGTCCGTATCTCTTCCTCAGGCAATATAGCTGGTAAATGCGGTACTTCTAAAAATAAAAAGAATCCTGATAGATGCTTACCAAAAGCAAAGGCACAAAGTTTAACCAAAGGCCAAAGAGCCGCTACTGCTGCCAAGAAAAAGAAAGCAGGAGCTAAAGGAAAGACAGTTGTAAAAAATACAAAGAAAGCAACAGTAAAAGAAATAGGGGATCTATCTCAAACACCTTATAAATTTACAAAATTACCTTCATCAAAATCTTCTCCATATAGTTATTATAAGTTTACTACAGACAATGGTACTATATACGAAGTTGTTTTTGAAAGGGAAGAAACAGATGTTGCTACAACTTATTCTATGTCTTTTACTGCTAAAGGTAAAGAGGGTGATAGCTTTTCTTCATCTGCTTTAACTGGTGGGAATGAACCCTTAAAGATTATGTCCACTGTAGCTGATATAACTAA
>Ga0181400_1000259_pt1 | contig 22162 bp, 32 predicted proteins | sample 23SPOviralmetaG_FD_130129 | JGI IMG/M metagenome (GOLD analysis project Ga0181400, IMG submission 130129) | Marine viral communities from the oligotrophic San Pedro Time Series (SPOT) site, San Pedro Channel, CA, USA - 23 SPOT_SRF_2011-06-22 | ecosystem: Environmental > Aquatic > Marine > Strait...
ACCATTCTGTAATTTCTAGCGTGGGGTCTGTGTTCATCGTTGTGTCATGCGTCCTTGCGCATTGAGGACACCTTGCATTGCAAGCTGTGGTAGGCTCTAGATGAATCGACATTGGAAGATGTGGATTGTTTATTAAACTCATTGTCAACTCCTCAAGTAATCCTGTATACCAGACTCAGCTTCACTAATCTTTTCTAAGCAAACCTCTTGTATATCAGACACCTCATCTGGTAAAAAGTCAAGTCTCTTGCTAATCAATGCACTAGGAAAATCTGTAAGAGTTACCATTGGATCTCCAGATAAAATGAAACTTGGAGTCCCCAAGATTCTTCCGATTGAGGCTGAAGAACCATGATAGCTAATCAGCAGTTCCGTCTTTTGTAGGCAGTCGATTACTTCTTTTATCGGTTTATCATAATCCAAGAATCTCACATTATCAAACTGACTGTAAAGAGGTTCCCAATCACCATCTGTTGGGTCTTTCCAAACTTTGTGTATCCACTTTTGATAATCTCTGAATTGTACCTTGTTATTCTTGGTGGTACAAAAGGTTACATAACCGCCACCGCCAACCCATCTATGTTCTGGAGCACAACGACGGTAATTGTGGAAAGGGTGTTCGGGAAGTAAACTGTGCTTGTATGACAGAGGATAGTTGTATGTTACTTCGAGGTGAACGTCTTCGGTTTTCATTAGATCGAAAATTGTTTTGATCCTCAACTCCAGATCTTCACTATCTTCCTTTTCGTATATATCCTTGGTATTCCTACCTCTACCGACACGCCACTGCAATGTTACGCTCTCTCCAGTTTTCTGTGCAAGGTTGTTAACATACGCACAGGGAGATGTCATATCTCCATATCCTGGACGAGCATCCCACTCAACGAATATCAATTCTCATTCTCCCACGTATCCCTTGCAGACAATAACAACTCTACATAGTTGTCTCGTTTCTCAATGAATACTTGGGGATCGTCACCTTCAACAGCAACCATAATTACACTCTGATCAATAGGAATACCAGTTCTTTCTTCATACATAACAGCATATGCTGCAGCTTGTGCAAAGTAACTGCTGATCCATTCTTTTCTTTTAGGTTTAGCGGAGGTCTTAAAATCAATGATAGACAGTTTACCCTCATACTCAGCAATGCAATCAACTCGCCCTGCTAGTCGTAAATGGTCGCTGTATAGCGCGATCTCTTGACCGTGGATATTATCTATACGGTCTAAAAGAGGTCTGAAATTCATGAACATCTCCTTATCAAGTAAGGACATATTCGCCATATCAATGTCTTTGTTGTTCAGTATATCCTCGCACAATAAGTGTATCTTTGTGCCTCGAGTAGACGCTTGACGACTTACACGGTTGGCGACTTCTTCACCAAAGCGATCCTTCCACTTCTGGATAGGATCTCGAGATAGAACATTAAGGACAGTTGTAACGGAAGGGTATGCCGCACCAGAGTCAGTGAAATAACGTCTACTGCCATCTGGTGCGGTCTTATCTTGAGCGAAATCAGTGATTTCTTTTACATGATTAAACATTATTTACGTTTGAATCCTAGCATGTCCATAGCTTCTAGAGGACTATGCTCTTCAGCCAGCTTCAGATATCCCTCAACACTAGACTTCTTAACAAGGAAGTTAATCCAAGACTTGTATGGCTTACGTCCATACTTGAAGCGAGCGATAAAGGCTGGTTTTGGCTCACCAACCCAGCTAGGATGACAATTAGGATGAACCTCGTCCATAGTGGGCTGACCATCATACAGACCTTCATACATAAGGTACATTCCGTCCCAAGTAAACTTTTCTTTAACAAACGCAGTCATAATCACTCTCTCTTCTCTATTTTGTACACCTATTATACCGCATTCGGGACAAATGTCAACAACTATTTTTGTCTAAGAGAGAGTTTTTTATAACCTTTTTGACTAAGCGGAATATTGCTCCTCGTACTGCTCTCGAGCAATGATATACTCCTTGACAATATCGCTTCGAACGATATCTTCAGGTGTAAACTCGAATATCTTGAATGAAGGCATAAGGTCTGCTATCACCATGAACTTCTTAAGACCTGACATATCGTTCCTCTTTGCATAGAGATCGGACTGTTTAAAGTCGCCTGCAAAGATTACTTTACTTCTCTGACCGATACGAGTCATTATAGAATTGAGTTCCATATCGTTCATATTCTGGCACTCATCAACAATAATAATGGCATCATCGAGTGTAATACCTCGAACAAATGATGTTATCATCCAGTCAATCTTCTTTGATTCTTGTAGACGCTCAAATACCTGATGTTTGTCTGGAAACAGTTCGTCACACATATCAATATATGGACGCATATAGACCTCTGTTTTCTCCATTTCATTTCCAGGAAGGTGACCAATATCACGAGATGCAACAGCAGACCGACACACGACAACCTTATTGAAAGGATTGCCTTTGTCAAGGACTTCTTCTAATGCTTTGTAAAGTGCGATAAAGGTTTTACCTGTTCCAGCAGATCCATGGAGGAGCATACAGGTGGACGAGGAATATGCCTCGTAAAATGCTTTTTGGGTGGGAGTTAATGGGTCGAATACATCTAAATCAGATATTCTTGGTTGTATTCTATTGTTTCCTTTTTTGAATTGCTGTTGATTGTCGTCTTGAATGAGTTTAAGTGCTGCTTTGCTTTTCGACATTTATAGACCTTGTGGTTGAGGTTGAGTTGTATTACGAAGATGCCCCCTTTCGCGAGGGAGTCACGTCTGTCACATTCCTCATTATATACGAGATTATTACCTTTGCATCGTGAGATAGCAAAAAGCTGTTGTGTGCCGTCCTCATACAGTCTAATGTATAATGAGGATCAGCGGATCTTAATTCTTTTTGGGTGAAAGGTTTTTCGCGGTCGCCAAAGATATTGAGGCAGAACAGAACCATTTCTACTTCTTCTTCGGTATACAGTTTGATGGCGACTCCCAGAGGTGTCGACCTCCGATACTGTTTAGGAAAGTTTATTATCTTGGCACTCATCGTTTTTATTTATTTAAGATACGACCTTCACACCGTATCTTTTTTGAAATAAATCAGCGTCTTTTCGACTGTTTACCATCGGCTCGCCCTTAATATTTAATGAGGTATTCAATAACATAGGGATTCCAGTGTGTTTTTTCCACTGTTTCAGCAGTCTATATAGACCTGCATGTTGTTCCCTTGTGACGGTTTGCACTCTACTCGTTCCATCTTTATGAACAATTGCTGGGTATTTCTTTGGATCCTTTGCTCTCACTATATATTGCATGTATGGACTTTCAAACCCTTTCTCAACATAAAAATGTTTGTGAACATCCTCTTGTAAAATAACAGGAGCAAACGGTCTGAACTCCTGCCGTTGTTTGATTTTATTCACGAGATCCTTCATCTCCTGCCCAGTTGGATTGGCAAACAGACTTCTGTTACCCAATGCTCTTGGACCAAACTCGGCTTTACCATTTGCAACACCAACGATATTGTTTTCCAACAACTCTTCCATAATCTCTTTGACTGGATACTTACCTTCTATTTCTTCTCCAAGATATGGTGTCTCCCAGTTTAACATCTGCATCTCACCTGCAGCGATCGCCCCAATAGAACTACCTGCATCCCCAGGATTTGGCATAACCCACACATTCTGAAAGAACTTGTGTACGTGTCTGTTTGCAAGACAGTTTAGTGCACAACCACCCATTAGAACAAGGTTTTTAGATTTGGTGAGAGTCTCGGTGATGTTGAGAAGTTTAATGAATTCTTCTTCGTAAACCTTTTGCGCAGATGCAGCCAAGTCAAAGTGATCAGCTTGCGGAAAGAAGTTTGCACAACCTCGGTGGAAGTTGAAATTTGCTCTGAGCATATCGCGCATCTCGTCAGCATGCCTTGGCTCTCCATATGCTGACATGCCCATTAGGATATATTCATCCTCGTTTGGTTTGAGTTGAACGCGATCTGTTATTGCTGAGTAGAAGAGTCCAAGGGATTGTGGGTATATCTTTGAGCGAAGTGTTTTCCCGCTGATCTTACCCCTTTTATCAGCTGAATATAATGATATAGAAGTAGTGGTGAACTCACCAATAGCATCAATAACAAGAACGGCAGCCGAATCGAATTTAGAAGTAGCGAACCCAGCCGCTGCATGACTTTTGTGATGGTTTCCATATTTAATATCTCCATATATACCATAATTCCATAAATAATTTCGAGGATTCATCCATTTATCGGATTGTCCTGCCCAAAACTTCCTGAGTGCTTTTTTATACGGATCCTCATACCAGTGAATAACATCTGGTTGTCCGTATCGTAATGCGCGTCTGATCAGTTGTGAATCAAGATGCGGATCGTTTTTCTTTCTACTATATCTCTCAGTGTGACTAGCAAAAAGAATATCATTATCTTTAACAACAGCAATAGACCCATCATGAGTTCCTGCTGCAATACCCCACTTAATCATTTCATCATCTCAACAAGTTCTTTTTTCCAATGTTTGTGGTAAGAGCATCTACGGTAATTCTCAAACCATGGTCCACCCTCAGTGTAATGTAATGCTTTGGGTACACCATCTTCTGGTTCGTTATACCAATCTACCAACCAATTCCATTCCTTGTCGAGCGATCCAATTTCTTCATCGTTGAGCCAACTGAATCTGTGTAAGTATGACCCATCTATTTCTGGGTTATTGACCAACTCTCTTGTGAGTCTCCTGTTCGCAGGATGTCCACAGTTATATAGGATTACACTAGACCAATTCTTTCGCGGATAAATTGTTTGTTTTTGACCGTCCATCTTCAGACTTTGTTTTGGCTTATAATCGTGTTTCACACACATGACTGCATATCTATCGTCTGCTTGGTCAAACAACTCCTGGATATCAGTCAAGAAGATAATATCACTATCACAAAATAATGCCCAGCCATCAAAGTTTGTAAGTTCTGGAACGAGGAATCTTGTAAATGTGAATTCTGTTGAACCTAATTTATCAATTGGTCTTGAATACCATCCGTCATCTCTTAGATCCTGTTGCTTTAATGGTATTACATCCACATCAGGATTTCTTACTAAAATGCTGTGCCTACAAACTTGATACGCGATATCTTCTCTCGTATCATACCCCACAAACACTTTAATCATAGATGAATGGATCCTTATCCCGAAGTTCCTTCAAGCGTTTTTTGAATGCGCGTTTTGCTTTCCACTTTGCATATTTTTCTTTTATCCATTTAAACATATTTTCTCCTCTTTAATTCTTGAAACATCTTCTTGGCAATAATTCCATGAGATTTATATGTTGGGTGAGTGCACGGAGTTATATATTCTTTGCATGGGAATTTATTGAGATACCTATGGTAGAATCCTCCGTATCTAAGTTTATCGACTTCATCTGAACCATTCTCTTGGAGATCGAGTAACATATGTAGAAAGGAATCGTAACCATCTGGTCTCCAGAACAGATCCCAATCTACAAGATCAGCCATATACATCTTACTTGGCATGGTAGACAAGGTCGCCCTGAAATATTCTTGAGTTATATCACTGGAAAATGCTGAAGCAAGTAATAATTTAGCGTTATTCACCTTACACCAGTTTTGAACCTCAAGGATATTAAGTATTGTTTCGATAACGACGAATTGATCGCTCCACACATGTTCAGCATATGCGCTCCATAAAGGTTTTTCTTTATTGTTTGGTGTTGGAAACATTGCATAAAAATGATGGTGTGCGAAAATAGCATCTTTATTGGGAAAGTCAAATCTCTCCATTCCACTCAAAGCATAAACTACAATTTTTTCAGACTTCGAATCCAACCTGTTCAAATACAGTTCTTTTGCAGCAGACCTATTTCCACGACCTCGTTGCCCTAGATTAATCGGTACATGTGTTCTTAAATACTTTTCGCAAAGTTGACCGACCCAACTACATTGCCTTTCTTCTTTATCTATGGGCAAACTATGTGTTCCGTTATAAACATCGTCACCCCATTTCTTGTGTATGTCTTGAGTCACTCCTCCCTGTCCCTGAGTGAAGCTGCAACCAATACCAATTAAATACTTATCACTCACCAAAATACTCCTTGTAGTATTTTTCAACTTCATCCATTGCAACGTCTGGTTTCAAAGAATTCTTTGTTAATCTATCATAATTAAAATGTAATACGCCATTCATAGATTCAAACCACTCAACTTTATCTTCTATAGAATCAACATATTTTATAATATCTATTATAGCGTCCATCCTCTTTTTGTCGTCTTCAATATCGTCATAAGATTCATCAAAGAATTTTGAGAATGTTCTATATCCTCTCTTTTTCATTGAATTGAGAGATCCCTTTCCACCGAGTATAACGAATGGATGGAAACAAGCAATTGGTTTAAATACTTTCTCACTATTAAACGCAGACATTTCATGACGATAATATTGTGGCTCGCTAACAACGCTGAGATATGAGTTTAAACAATACTTTGGATGTAACCGTTGAACATAATGGCTATAATCATCTGACGTGTCATCTTTATGAACCTCACCATTAATCCAGATATCTCTTTCGGGGAAACTGCAAAGACCTTTATCAACAACTCCGCTGTCTGTCATTAGGTCAAAAAACTCAACACGATGCGGTCTTGGTCTTTTCTGGAGGCAATTGAAAGTGGCGATCTTATTGTTAGGGTCTTTCTTGTGATTGACGTGATCTTTAAAATCTGGAGTATATACCTTTTGATGATTGCAAAAAATTTCTTCCTCGAAACAGGCATATGGTATACATTTGATTCTATCTTTCAATATACCTCGTTGGGAACACCAATCATCGTATTGTTTTTTCACTAGAGTATTTCCAGTCAAATATACAAATGACCTTAATGGTATTTCTCTTTCTGTGAGAGAATCGTGAAAGAAATTAAACAACCATTTTGGATGATACCCTTCGTGAGAGGCATCTACCATAAGGATTGCCTTGCCCTGTTTCAAACGCCTCAAATATCTTGGGGTTAGTTTGTCAAACATATTAAATTTCTGTGCTAGACCAGTCCAGCCGTGTGGATCCCCATTGGTTCCAACAGAGATTATGTGATTATCATTTGTGTGAGTAATTAGATCTTCTGGTCTAGAACACCTCAACATCTGAGATATCATCGGGGACATTTTGTAATATTGCGGATTATCACAAAAATTAGAGAGAGTTTGAAAGTTCTCAAACATAAAATTCATACTACATCAACCTATCTTTCCACGTCACTGGAGTCTTGTCATTAATAATTTCTAATTTATAAGCATAATCAAATGCCTTTGGACCAACATCTACAATATAATCAACAGTTTTCTTTACTGCCTCCTGAAGAGAAGTCGATGTTTTATAATCCAAAAGTCTTCGTGCCTTTGAGCTACTGCAGGTTGCAAACTTCACTTCAAGCGGTCTATCTTCTTTGTAGATAGGCTCTCCTTTGAACTTTGTCTTTTGAGCAACAAGTTCTGCCAACTCATTAATCGTAACAGCACCTTCATCTGGTCCAATATTTATTACCTCGTTGACAACATCTTCTTCCAATGCCATCTTCGTCAGGCAAGAGACGCAATCAGCCACGTATGAGAAACATCGTTTCTGCTCACCGTCTCCATAAATGATTGCAGGTTTGTCTTGAAGGTTTCTGTTCGCCATAATGCTCACAACATTTCGATATGGGTCGTCAAACCTTTGACGCTCACCGATAATATTATGGGGAACTGCAATATTCCATTCCATACCGTGGACTTTTGCAAGGCACTTCAATGTATCTTCGGCTGCAACTTTTGCAATACCATAAGGATCCACTGGCATTGGATCCATATCTTCTCTAAACTGATTGAGCGTTCCTTGTTGTTTACCATAACGTGCCATACTACTACAGAACACAAACCGCTTCACATTGTTTGCAATACTTGCGCTGATCACAGAAACGCTTGCCTCATAGATGTTACGAGTGATAAACGATGGGCTAAAAACAGAGAATCCCTCGTGCGCAGTCGCAGCGCAGTGTATGACAATATCAATACCTTCGTGCGCCATCATATCTTTCATTAAGATCTGATCTCGGCAGTCAGCCTGATAAAATTTTACGTCGCGGTGTAGATTACAGCGGAATCCACCAATAAGATTATCCACCCCAACCACATCGTGACCAAGATGAATAAATTTATCAGCTAGATGACTCCCCAGAAATCCTGCGACACCTGTTATAAAAATCTTCATATTCGGGAAATGTCTCCAAAAAATTGGTATTTCTTCTACGGTCGTGTTCGTTGAACCAGTTGTAGAAATCTTTACGACCTTCGTTCAACTTTTCTTCACCATAATCACTGGTAGCCATATAATCGTGGACTCGCCTGAACTTTTCAAACTCGATAGTCTGAAACATGGTTGGGTCTGAATCGTCAACATTCTCTTCAATGAAATCAAGGCATTCTTTCATATAAGGCATGAATTCGTCTTTCGGTAGAATGTTCATATCATAATGCAAAGGTTCTTTGAGGTATGGTGTGTCGAATCTGATTGTCCTTTGTGATAAACTATCTGGAACAATTATTCCTTCATATTGTTTACGCCATTCTAGAATCTTAACCAATAGAGATTTGAAAGTAGAAACAGTCAATGCATTAAATGTAATCATAAGATTGATTGGCGTCTTCGCTGTATTGGCATAATGATGGAAGTTCCTCTCCCATAAATCCAACTTCAATCCTGTTCTTATATACTCCGCTCTTTCGTTCCAACAATCAATACTTGTATACAACGCGAAACTCTTGACAGCATTTTTCTCTCTGATCAGGTTTACATTTGCAGCAAGGTTATCAACGAACTTTTCTTTTACGCCAAGATTGGTATTTATGTTCAATTCTAAATGAGGTTGAGGATTTCTGTGTAATTCCTCGAACAATCTCCAAGTGGATTTATGCATCAATGGCTCGCCACCAGTCAACCGCAAGATACTCAAAGTCTTGACGACTTCTGGATACCACTTCCACCATGCCTCAACATATGGATTTTCGTGTTCTTCGTATGCCTTGAACCAGTCAATATCCAATCGGTGATTCTTAACCATATCATATGGTCCAAACTTCTTAATCTCTGACATAAATCGAGAGGAAGAATTGGGGTGACAGTAACCGCATTTAAAGTTACATTCATTACTGAATGCCAACTCAATATAATCAGGATTAACATTGAAGTTCCAATCAGAAGCAATGATGTCATTTAATCTTTCTGGTCTGTAAAGAGATGCAGACCTGATGACACGGTCTGAGATGTAATCTTCTCCCATATCCTCGACGTTCCAACAATACTGGCAACCAACGCATTTCTCGCCATCCAACATTTGCTTGCGTTCGTCTTTTTTGTGAGGCGTGTTGTGTAATTGACTTGGATTCTCAGCCAGTCCTTCCAATGGGATCTTATGTGGTGATGGGTGGTAGCAAGAGTGCGTCATACCAGTTTGTAAGTATATCGTTGTATGATACCACTTAGCGAAACAGAATGTTGGGCTGACCATATCGTCCATTGCATCGCGCAACAGCAACGCTTTATCTAAATCACTCAAATCAATTGCTCCCATTCAAATTGTAAGATATTATCGCGTATCCATGTATCTGGGTTCTCATTACGCTCTTTAACAATGTTGATAAGATTTTCCTTATATTCTTCAGAATATGATGGGTGAACAACTGTCTCGTCGTTCGGGTAGTAGGTTATAGTTGTATCCGTTTCTACCCATTTTCTTGATTTTCTTGTTGGTTTCAAACTAACGTGTATTGTGGTTGGCTGTAAATAAGAATTCAATCTTTCAATAAAAATTCTGTCTCCAAAGTGCCAATTCGTGAACTCCTCATCATATCCACCAGACTTCCACCAATCCTTTGTTCTCACACAGTAATCATTATGTGTTACAAATTGGTGTCTAGGATGTCCAAGGATAAAATTGAAATACTCAGTTGGGTGAGAAGTTTTAACATACCTCCACAAGACAGGAGAATATTGACCAATTCCTTCTCTATCAATATCGGTCATGTGTGCCCATTCAGTCTCAACGTGTTTCATCGCAAGGTTTCTTGCTCCATGCGAGTTGAAGCCAATATCATTCTTAACCCTGAATAATCTTATGTTCTTTTCAGGATATTCTAGAACAATCGGCAAGGCAGGTTGCAACGGTGAACCATCGTCCACGACAATCAATTCAGAGTAGTGGTTTTCATCAAATTCCTTTTCAATAAAATCTCTGAGTCTTCGTGGATCTTCGAAGTATGTTGTAATAAGTGTGATCATTTTATACCAACAGTCATAAAGCGAGTGAATTGTTTACCATCTGGACCATCGCATTTGAACTGAAACTCATTCAGACTGTCTTCGCAATGGTTCATTTTCTTAAAATCTTCCATGTCGAGCGAACATCTGATATGCTCTGGATCTTCGAAGAAGTCATTTCCTTGGAGTAAATAGAATGTTCCTGATGGAATTTTATCCCACCACCCATCATATGTGTCTTGATTGACATGCTCAGTGATGGTGTTTATAATGGTGTTGGGTGGAATGTTCCACGAATACTCCCAATCAGCCATATCAGCAGTGAATGGTAAAATATGGTTTGAGTCTGGGTACAAGTCGCAAATAACCCAATCACAAATAGGGTCTATATCAATAGACAAGATAATATTTGCAATGAGGTTGTCCGAATCTTCAATTAATTTTGCAAGGAGACCATACCATCCACCAAAAATATAAACATTTCCTAACATCTCCCGATCTTCTAATAGAGAGATTATGTTTTGTTTGCTTATAAGTTGACTTTCCCAGAAACAATCAATAAATCTATCAGCTAGATCTGGATGGAATCGTATGAATTTCATCCAAGTAGCAAGTGTTCGCGGTTTAATCTCCATAGAAACTCGCAAACCTTTCTGCTAAACGCTCATTAAAAATTGGTCCAGGATGATCTATGTCTCTAGATGGGTCTACCGTATTTTCATTGTGAGCACCATCATCGACTCTATTGAGATGTGTCAGACCCTCTATCAATTCATCGCGGTCACATTCAAGCATAACTACTGTTGCACCGTATTGTTCGCAAATACCTTTTATGGCATATAATGCTCTCGCCTTTGCTACACTTGCTTCTGTCTGGTTCATGAACATCTCAAATTCATTCACGGTATACTGGTCGAGGTTATGATGCCAAGCACCAATTGTATGAAATGCTGATGGATTCGCGTTGGCGTTAAACCACTCTCTTCGGACTCCAGGATTTATATAAACAAAAACAGTTTTTGATTTTAGGATTGGCAACCAATAACTCAGAACTCTGAAGAAAGTTTCGAATCCATGTCCAGGAGCACCAAGGTTATATCCATGAATCCCCAGTTGTTCGCTCAACCGACTGACCCAAGTTTGTTCTTCTTTGATTCCAACACCAAACGTCATGCTGCATCCCAAAGCAATAAAACTTTCGCCCTCTATTGGCTCAAAGTCATCTCCTCTGAACCCGTGCGAGTTTACCCTGTATTTGATAGAGGTTTCATCCCACGGAAATTTGATACCTGATTTCTTTTCAAACTCTAATTTGTTTTGTTCAAACATATCAGCGGAATCGCTGGGATACCAGTCCACAACAGAGTTGTAATTGACATCGGAAGAAGGGGTTGTAATTCGGCTACAAAGTTCGTTCACAGTATTTCCATAAAAAATGATTGCTGTTTATTTATGCTTGGAAAATAGCATTAAATTATAAATAGGATGATACTACATTATGTTTGAAATGTCAAGCATAGGGGTATTAAAGAGAGAGACAAAATGGAAGAAATTTTTATCCTCATAGGTGAGTTGGGATTCCCAATTGCAGCTGCACTTATCGGTGGTTTCTTCATGTTCCTTACGCTAAAATATATCATGTCTGGTGTTATTGACCAAGTGACGAGTATGCACGGAATCGTGAAAGCACTTGATAATCGCGTCAAAACGATGAACCATGACTTGATTCGTCTTGATACAACTATGTGTGTTGTTTTAGGAATTAGACCCGACTTGAATCGTATATCGAGAGCAGACGGTAAAACGGATGCGCGGAGAGACTAATAATGATAGATCCCATGTCGGCAATAATGACAGCGACTGCTGCATTCAACGGTATTAAGAGAGTCGTTGAAGCAGGACAAAACGTAGAGCAAACATTCCAGCAAATCGGTAAGTGGTATGGCGCAGTTTCGGACTTCAACGAAGCGAAACGTCAGATGGAAAATCCACCGTTATTCAAAAAGCTGGTGAACTCAATGTCTGTTGAAGAAGAGGCGATAAACGTCTATATTCAAGAGAAGAAACTGAAAGAACAAGAAGCACAATTGAGAGAACTTCTACTCTACGCATATGGTCCAGCAGCATACACAGAACTGACGCAATTAAGAAGAAAGATCAGAGAAGACAGAGAACAAACAGTATACGCGCAAGAACGCAGAAGAAAAGCATTTCTATGGAATACCCTCGGATGGGTGTCGGTCGGAATCCTTGGATATTGCACATACTTAATTATTCTGCTCATACTCTCTATGGTGTAACAAATGGAATTGGTCGCAGCAATCAAAGACTACGGATTTCCGATAGTTGCAGCAGTCGGCATGCTGTATATGATTTTTTATGTCTGGAAAACAATCACAGAACAAGTAGAAGCAAAACTAGGGGAAGCGCAAACTACTCTAATCGCATTAATCGACCGAGTCCGTATGCTGGATAATGATATAATACGTTTGCAACAAAAGCTGGACACAGCGATTGAAGTAAAGGGTCTGAAAGATGATACAGAAAAGAAAACAAAGAAGTAGTCACGAACATCTTGTATGGAAGAGAATGAGAAAGGCAGTCGGTAGTAACATCTGGTCTGGTTTAAATCTGGTACAAGCATTTGCACTTGGGATTGCACTCACGCTAATGTTCGTGTTAATCGCTGATGTTGCATACGGTGCACCGATAGAACATAATTTCAAGTCTCCGTCTTTCAATGGTATAAACCAAAGTTCTCATTACTTGACAATTGAGAACCAAGAGACGAGTCGCAAAGAAGCAATAAAGCAGGAAATCGAAGACCTGCAAAAACAACTGGAGCGAGACGCTGAGAATACAACACTCGCTAAGTTTATTCGGAATGTAGAAAGTCGAATCTATTCTACACTTTCCAGACAACTTGTTGAAGGTATGTTTGGTGAGAATCCGAGTAACGAAGGATCCTTCGATATTGAAGGAACAGGAATAACATACGTCAAAGATGGCGAACAAGTGGAGTTGACCATAACGGATGAAAATGGGAAAGTTACTGTCATCACTATTCCTATTGGGGATTTTGGGATCTAGTTTATCTGGTTGCGCCACGGTTGGTGGAGACTGGGAGATTCCTACAGTGGACACAGCAAATGTTCAGTATACTCTACTCGAACAAAAGCTGAAAGATGTCCACCCCCCGATAAGAAAACCGTCTGTTGCAGTGTATAGGTTCACTGATCAGACAGGACAGAAAAAACAAAACGCTAATGGTGGAACGTCATTTAGCACTGCAGTGACTCAGGCTCCAGATGTATATCTGATTAGAGCCTTGACTCGTGCTGCCAACGGAAATTTCTTCCGTGTTATCGATCGTCAAATACTTGATGATTTGACAAAGGAGCGTCAACTAATAAGACAGACGCGACAGAGTTATGATGGCGAGGGAGCAAAGAAACTCCCAGCTTTAACATTCGCTGGTATGATTATAACAGGAGGCATTGTCGGGTATGACCATGCCATTGACTCTGGTGGTGCTGGTGCAAGATATCTCGGTATCGGATCTAGCAGAGAGTTTAGTCGGGACACAGTGACTATCAATATTCGTTTGGTGAGTGTTGCGACTGGTGAAGTATTACTCGAGGTTATAACGAGTAAAACAATTTTATCCACTGCATTTGGTGGGGATGTTTTTAAATTTATAGAGCAAGGCACTGAACTCGTCGAGATCGAGTCAGGTGTTGCTCGGAATGAAAGCGTGTCAATTGCCACGCAAAGAGCAATAGAAACTGGTGTCTTAGAACTTATAGAACGAGGCAATCAACTAAAGTTCTGGACATATAACGGAGTAAGTAAATGAACACGTTACAAAAAAGATTACTTGTGATGTTGTTCCTAGTAAACGCAGGGACATCGCCTTTGTTGGCTGATAATGCGATCTACATTGACCAAATTGGGTCTGGTGTAGATATCGATATTACTCAAGATGGTAGCGGTAACAAAGTTGGTGGTAGTGCCGACGATGATACCAAAATGATTGTTAATGGTGATAACATTACTATGAGTATTGATGCCGTTGGTTCTTCCAACTCAATCATTGGCGATATCGTCGGTGAAGGTAGCACGATCGATATTGATATTGCAGGTAGCACAAACACCATTGACTTCAACATAGACCCTACAAACACGTATGGAGCCACTGACGGTGATTACACTTTAAATATATCTGGTGGTGACAACGATCTTGACCTTAACATCGGAACGCAAGATGCAGCAAGCAACGGTACATTTGATTGGACTATTGATGGTGACTTCAACACCGCAACAGTCGACATTGATGTCGGCAGCTTCAGCAATACTGTTGACTGGTTCGGTGACAACAATACTATAACATATGACGCAGATGGTTATGATGGACACACTCTAAATGTTATTGGTGAAGGTAGTTATTGGAACCTGACAGTCGATCAACAATCAACTCTGCAAGTAGATGAATTGGAGATAGAACTTGATGGTGATGGCACATCTCATATGCCTGCAACGATTTGCATTAGTCAGTCTGATTCTGGTACTGCCACAGGTTGCCAATAGTAGTGATGTTGGGTTAGTCGACCGAGCAGTCGGCTGGCGACAAATCGTCAGAGCAGAACAAGAATTGGAACCAGCAAAAGGTTCTGATGTCATATCGAAAGACGACCTCCGCACAGGGGACGGTCGCATGCAAGTAAAGTTTGTTGATGACAGCAAACTTCGCATGACCGAACATACACGCATTGTCATAGATAATGTTGTATTCGATGAAGACCCCAGTAAGTCAGACCTCGCCATGACCTTCGCTCAAGGAACTGCTCGATTCATCACAGGTTCACTTGGGACTATCGAGAAAGAGAATATAAGACTCCGAACTCCAACTGCATCTATCGGTATTCGTGGAACAGACTTCACGGTGACTGTTGATGAACTCGGAAGAACTCTTGTTATTCTCCTTCCTAGTATTAACGGCATAACATCTGGTGAAATAATAGTATCAACTATGACAGGCGATGTGGTCTTGAATAAACCATTCGAGTCAACCACGACTTCTGTCGGGGAACTTCCCCCGACTAATCCAGCTATCCTAGATCTAACACTAGATATGCTCAACAACATACTGATCATCAACCCACCACCAAAACAAGAGAAACTTGAAGAATTTTACACATCGACTTCTGCTGAAAGAAACATCAATCCTCTTGACATCGACTTCTTAGATGAAGCACTCCTCGAAGATGAGGAACTTGAAAGGGATCTTCTTGAATTCACTGAACTAGACATAAACTTTCTTGACGTTGATCTACTCGAGGATCTTCTGGACTCATACTCAGACCTAGACGCTGAACTCTTAAAAGAAGAACAACAAACTGGTGATGTTAAAATAGAAGGGACTGAAGAAGGGTATGACACAGCGACTCAGGTTGCAACAATCGTGGACGGTGAGAAGGTAACTATCAGGAGAGAAGTTTCTGACATAGCAGTAATCACAGTGGATTCCAGCGCAGAAACAGAAGTGATGATAGAACAGGATGGTAAAATGCTCGACCCCATCATAATCAACGGATCCACCAACACAATAAATATATCACAATGAAAATGTGGCATGTCCTTATAACTGTCGCGGTATTAGTCGCGGTCAGACTCGTAGATCCTTTTCTGCTGGAAAGCTCTCGGTTGAGCTATTTCGATTTCTTACAGCGAGGACAGGATGTCATCACATCAGAACAAATTGTCCTAGTTGATATTGACGAACAGACTCTCGAGAAGTTTGGTCAATACCCAATCCCAAGAAGCACGATGGCTGACGAGGTGTATAAACTCGGTAACTCTATCATCGCATTCAACATATTGTTCTCAGAACCAGATCGTCTGGGTGGAGACGATGACTTTGGCGATGTGTTATTCGAGAAGAATGCACTCGTAGCAATCGCTCCATCGAATAAAACCAACATAGACTATCGACCACAAGGAACTGGCTATGCAACATTCGGTGATGTGGGTGCAGAAGAGATAAGACCTGAACTTTCTGGGATGTTATTCGCTCGACCAGAGATTATGGACTCTGCAATAGGGTATGGAACAATCTCATCAACCCCAGACGCTGACGGAATCACAAGAAGAATACCTCTACTCGAGAACTTTGAGGGAAGGTTGTATCCTGCACTCGCGCTCGACATCCTCAGAGTTGCAGCTGGAGATATTTCGTATCAAATCAAGACTGACGAACTCGGAATACGCTTTGTTCGCATTCCAAAGTTTGATGTTGTGACTACTGACGACATGGGGAACGTGAATATCGCGTTTTGGAATGAGTTTAACCGATACTCATTCACCGATATTGATAAAATACCTGACGGAAGCATTGCAATAGTCGGTGCAACCTTTGAAGGATCCAATCTAATCTCTACTCCACTCGGTTCAATGTATCCGCATGACGTGCAAGCCAATCTTTTGAAGACTATGATTGGTGGTGTGACAATTTCGAGGCTCCCAGAGTTTAAAATTTACGAAATTGCGCTGACTATCATCGGCTCACTCCTTGTAATCTTCATGCTGAGTAAGATTTCCATCCTGATCAGCGGTGTTGGCTTCGGAATCTTGGCATTTTCTGCAATTTTTGGCGCAAATTACGCTTTTGGGTCAAAATTTTTGCTGTTCGACCCAATTTTTGGCGTGTTGACGCTAATTTTAGTGTTTGCACACGGCAGTTTTGTTCAATTTTACACAAACTTCAAGCAAAAACAGATGATCAAAGGTCAATTCGGTACATATTTGTCTCCAGATATGGTTGAAATGCTTGCAAACGACCCATCACTGATGAAACTTGGCGGTGAACGCAAAGAAATGACCTTTTTGTTCATGGACATCTGTGGTTTCACTCCTATATCCGAACATTACAAGAATAATAACGATCCTGAGGGATTAGTCGCATTAATCAATGACTATTTGAACCAAATGACCAATATAATTTTGGAAAATGGCGGTACGATCGATAAATACATGGGCGATTGTATCATGGCATTCTGGAATGCTCCACTTCCGTGTGAGAACCATGCCGAGATGGCAGTCAAATCAGCTATCCAAATAGAGCAAAAGACTAATGAACTTAGAGAACGATATTGCGAGCAGGGTCTACCCCCCATCAATGTTGGCACTGGTATCAATACAGGTGATTGCATTGTTGGTAATATGGGGAGTGAGTCAAGGTTTGACTATTCTGTCATCGGAGACGCTGTCAACCTCGCAGCAAGACTCGAAGCAACAGCTGCAAGAGGAGACTATCTTGATTACAAGACCATCTACTCAAGTTACACAATGGAAAGACTTGAAACTATCGCGTCGAGATCAATAGGTAAGATTAAGGTGAAAGGTAAAGACGAAGAAATAGAAATCTACACACCTGAGTATAAATAGAGTATGGCGCAAAAAGGTTTCATATACGAGAACAATCTCTATAACGCACTCAAAAAGTGTGGGATCGCTGGCGGTAATCCACCAGCTGGTGCTGAGAGCAACAGACCAGACCTAGAAATAAAACACGTCAAAGACCCTAACACAAAGACTGAAGGTGCTGAGCTCAAACTCGCGCCAACAGCTGGTGGTAGTCTGGTTATGAAATACACAGACGGTAAATGGTATTTCGACCCCAAAGCTGCAAAGGATAAAGAAAAGGCATTCATGATTGCAGTCGCGGAGAAAGCAAACCTCCTGACAGAAATGAACACCAGAGGAACATACGGAACAAACTGGAGAGGAAAGATACCGTTCACGACAAACGACAAACAAGGTCGAAAGGTTTTGAGTGAAGAGGTGAAGAACAAGCGTGAAGCATATGAGAAAGACATCAAGCAATTTGGCGGTCAGAACGAAGTAAAAATTCCTGTTCCTGCCAAAGTTATGTGCGACTATTATAACCTGAAAGACACACATTACTTGAATGTTGCCTCTCACGGATTCTACTTAATGAATAAAAGGGATCCTCTGAAACTGAACAACGGAATCAATGGTCAAGCAATTCCTGATTTTGCCAACTCTGCAAGACTACAGATTCGTGTCAGATGCCAACCAAAAGGTGGTGGTGATTACCAATTCGCAATGACATTAGAATTCGGTGGTGTTAAACATTCACCGTATAACATTGGTCCAATTGTAAGTCCGAAAGTTGTTGAGATTGACAAAAGAGCATTATTCAACGTCAAGAACAAGCCACTCCTAGATCAATTTGGTTATAAAGATAAGTGATTTTATTGCCGAGTGAACTTCTGTTTCTCTCGCTTCATCCTAGCAAGTAACAACTTCCGCTGAGAAGTCCATTGATCTCTGGAACCATACTCACATCGTATCCATAAGATCTTTCTGTTCACGATGAATGTGGGCATATGAAATGCATTGCCCCAATGAAAGGCGATGTAGGGAACTCGGTGTGGACGATATCCACTGATCATCCCAAATGAAATGAAAGGCAGTTTAATGCCTCTAAACCTTGAAACTCGATAGAAAGAGTTTATATACCAACCCTGTTCTACCCATTTCTTTCGCACTATATGACAAGGATGAAACTCGTTATAGTCTCCGCTCGGGTAATGTGTGCTTCGAAAGAAATAATGTTTATCCATAAAAGTTGGGGAGACCGAAGTCTCCCCTTCTCCCATTACTGCGCTAGTGCAGCATAACCAGCAGCAATCACTGCTTTGGTTGGTTGACCCAAACGATAGAAGTCAGACTTCGCACGTCCACGTGAACCTTTGCGACCTTCGTTCAGATGGATCGCGTATCCCTTACGACGAAGCGCATATACCACATTATGTGGGTTAGCAACACCGAAACGTGAAGAGATTTGTGAAGCGGTAAGAGTATCACCGTTCATGAATGTCGCTAGAGCGCGATCTTGTGCAGTTGCATTTTTCATAGTTTTCTCCATAATAAAAGTTTACAACAGTTTAGGTTTTAACGTCTTCCGACGATCAGCCACCTCGGCTAATTCAGTATGGTTCTTGTTCTTCTGCTTCCTCGATCTCTATCTCATTCCAGAGAAAGAGTTCGATGTCATCAGGTTCGAACCCAAATTCTTCAAGGATGGAACTTGTGAAGTCATCACCCTCTTCATATTTCTCTTGGATGGCTTCTTCGTTTTCATGCTCTCCATAGAACTCAAGATCCTCGGAGACACCATCAAAACAATCACCCAATTCCCAATCTTCAAAGCAAGGCTCGAATGCCTCACCATCTGTCTGTTCAAGAGCATCCTTTAACTCCTGAACCTCATCATCGTCGTGGGGAGTGACGAAAATACAACCACCGCGCCATAGAGTGCGGACTCCAATAAACTTATTGGTCTCTTCGTTTCGAAAGACTTCCAACTCTTCAAAAGACTTCTTCCACTTTGGTGAAACTTGATAGCGTGTTCCCATTTTAATATCCACTGATATACTCCAATAGTCCAATAGCCAAAATTACGCTGATAACAGCATTCAAAATAATAAGCGCACGATCGTGCCAAGCGATGGCAACATATGTCCATCCAACAGTACCGACAATGCTGAAAATTAAATCCATCAAGTGAAATCCTGCTGACCGACAAACCACCGCACAGATGATCATCGTGGTAGCAAACCACTTAACATACCAATCCAATGTATGTTTTGGAGTAGCAGACTTGAATATTCTGTTCGAGTTTTCTAACTCTTGTTTGGTTACATTAGGATCTAATTTAGACATTGAACAGTGCCTCATTCATTATAGATTCTTCACGAGCATACGCATCCTTTTCCCAAGGTTGATCATCGTATGGTGTATTGGTAAAGGTTTCGCCATCCCAGATGACGACATTGACTAGGGTCTGAGCGTCACCAGACTGCAACAGTTGCAATCCGACATTTTCTAAACGACCAGTAATAATCTGTTGAGCGTGAATCATTTCGTGAGCAATGTTCCGCATAACATCTTCCGATGGGAGTGGCTCACCCTGAATGTGAGTAGCGACCTCGATATCGATCTCGTCGGTATCACCGTAGCAAAACCCTCCAGCATCATTATCACACTTCTTCTTGAATTCAATAGTAACTTCGGTGAGAGAATCTTGTATACCCAAGACAGACCCACAAGCGTGGATATAATCGGAATAATTCGTTTCATCAGTGGTATAAATCATAACAATCTCTCTCTCAACTACATAACCATTATACTACAACAGATGGAGAAGTCAAGCACTTTTTACAAAAAAATCCATTTAATATGTGGGTACATATCAATGAGTCGGGATCTTTCTATACCCCACTTCTCGAGGTGGATCCACTCATCACTGTATAGGTGACTGGTATCTCCAAACCCAGCCAGATAGATCTCATCGAATCCTCTCTCGGCAGCATCCCACATAGCCATCGTCCCAGAGGACATTTCAAAAGGCAGTATCTCTGGTTCAATGCAAAATGCTTGACATTCCTCGGTCTGCTCTCGGAGGAATGTGTACATCGCCTTATCTCCTTCACCGCTGATAACGCAACCATGCGGTGTGTATGGATTCAGATTTGGCTCGGAGAATGCATCAAGTCGTAACATATCCATTGCTATCTCGCTCGGAACACAGTTCCAGTCCAGAAACAAACAAGGTTTCTCGTAATTACGATATATGTCGTGTTGTGCTAGAGGATCGGTGGAGACTATCCACTCAAATGGAATGTCCTCCTTGTATGCTTGGTTACACCCATATATTGAGGATTTCCCAACGAACTCCTCGATATCTAGATCCTTTCTAGATGCACCATTACCGAGCACCAGTGCTTGTTTGTGATAACGCCATCTGATCATAAGAATTCCTGATTATAAATAAGTAATTAACACGGAGATAACTATGCCAACTTACCTAAAAAACTCCATTGAGTTAGAAATACCAGCCGCAGATTGGGATTCACCAAATGGCGATACTATACCCAAAGATACGATGTGGGGATTCATAAAAGAGGCATACCCTGTTCACACAGGAACACTTCACTCCGAACAACACGAAATATTCACCAAAAGTATTGTCGATCTGTTTTCCCAAAACAACAACAGAGAAGACAACGACGAATCGGCAATTGCCGCTAAACTTAATGAACTTGGTGTATGGTTCTATGTTGAAGACCTAGAGCATGACGAAGATCTAAAAAAGGTAACAATGACATGGAATGCATATTTCCCAGACCAAGACATTGCTGACGATTTCATTGACTTCCTCAAGACTCTAGAATCTCCATGGGGATTAGGCGACGGTGATACATTGGATTTAAAAACCGTTGATTTCCACCGCCCATATATGCTCTAAGTCATATATCCCTGATCAGCACAGAAGTAATCAATCCACTGAACTGCAGCACGGTAGTCAGACTGTTCTAATGTTTCACCAGTCTCTCTCTGTGCTGTATTCAGGATAGCATATACATCAACTTCTTCTGCCAAATCTCCATCCAGTACCAACATCTCAGCAAACTCACAAACTCGCTCGAATCTATTATCGCTCAGGTTCATAACTCACTCCAAATTAAATTAAACGCTCACCGTGTGTCGTGATTTCGGTCATAGAAAGAGAAGCACCCAGACGAGGATCCTTGTTCTTACTACCATTTGACATACGGTCATATGCTCGCTTCAGCTTCGGTGTCAGGAGTTTCAATACATCCTCACCAGACAGCTTCCACAACTCGACCACCTTACCACCCTCATACCGAGCATGGTAGTGATTCTTGTATTTCGCGATCTTCTGGTTCCGCAGATAGTTTAACTGTTTACGCCAAGTCGGTTGAACCGAGATCGCATTGTATGTCGCGTTGATACGAGGAGCAATGGTAGACTTGTATTCACA
>Ga0181400_1000260_pt1 | contig 22159 bp, 23 predicted proteins | sample 23SPOviralmetaG_FD_130129 | JGI IMG/M metagenome (GOLD analysis project Ga0181400, IMG submission 130129) | Marine viral communities from the oligotrophic San Pedro Time Series (SPOT) site, San Pedro Channel, CA, USA - 23 SPOT_SRF_2011-06-22 | ecosystem: Environmental > Aquatic > Marine > Strait...
CTACTGGTGTCCCGATCCATGCCGTCTTCTCGGCCACCGCCACTAGGCCCAGCGTTGTTATTACCAGTACCCTGTTGACCATCTGGACCAGCCGACTGGTCGCCGCCAGAGCTTTCCATGCCGTCGCCCTCGTCGTAGTAAGCTGGGACACCATGCACGGGCTTACCAGCACCACCAAGAGCTTTTAGCAAGTTCGCTTCTTCTTGGTTAATGTAGGCAAGCATATGTGGTTGGCCGCGAACATTAGTGTGCCGAGGCGGGGAAAAAGTTTTTCCGTTCATTTTAGCGCCTTCCTGTAACTAGAGCCTATCTTATGGTGTCCTAGTCTTTTCATAAAACCGTCCCACTTATCTCCTTGACCATGAGATGTGGGGGAGAAATACATAAGACTTGCACCAACATCCATTGACCAAGCCTCCCAAGCCTTCATAAACTTGATGGCTGTTGATCCTCCCCTGTTCTCAGGGGACACAAACAAAATCTCTTCGATTGAACACATCTCGTCGCAGAAGTAAAAGGGTTCAACCTTAGCGGTAAAGAAACCAAAAATCTTTTTAGAGGGTGTGTCTTCTGCAACAAGCATGAGTTTTCTCTTGTCGCCAAGCCCTCGCATAACGTAGTCGAACGTCTTTTCTTTTTCGTAGGGTAGCCATTTCCAGTACGATGACTTGTGGAACTGCTCACCCAAATCAACACAATTCCCCACATCTTCTTCTTCCATAAACCTGATCACATGTACAATACCTTGTTACCAAACCCGCTCACATCAGCCCGTCTACTCTGGGCAGATATACTTCTACCAAACGTAGGGCTGTATTGAGGCCCGACTTCTTGATAAGAACTGCCTCCATCTCTGTCGTCAATCTCTTCGAGATACGAAACTCCAGCAGGCTTCTGCATACCGCTATAAGCAGGAGGTGTAGAAGTAGGCAGTGTCGATGACAGATTAGCCTGTTGATTGGGCGTACCATAAGGCACGTTTTGAGCGTCCAGAATCTGCCCGTAGTCGCTAGGCAAAGGGTTGGAAGGAGTGTAAGTAGGTTCTGGTCTAGGAGGCTCGTATGCATTGTAAGCACCGTAAGCACCGACAGCACCTGACAGTACCTTTTCACTCGTAGTCAAAGGATTGTCTTGACCCAAGCCAGAGAGACCATAGCCCGCCGCTCCACCAATTGCGGCTTGCATTGCTTGGTCGCTGTCAGCACCCGCCAACTTAGCCGCGCCGTAAGAGCCTGCCCCTGCTAATCCAGCCTGAACTAAATCGTTTCCGAGAGGGTCTTCTACAAAATCGTCCCAGCTATTGCCGAGGTTTTTACTCGCATTGTCGTATAAGTTGCTTGCGCCTTCTGTCACATTGTTCCAAAGCTCAACGTACCAAGGGTCGTTAAATTGCTGTGCGCCTGTGGCACTGTTGTAGTTACCTTGGTCGCTACCTACTACATATTGATCTGGGTTCAGACCTGATTGAGCCATAGCCATTTGTACAGCCATAGCAAGTTCTGGGAAGTTTTGCTGAACCCTAACAGGCATGACCATCTCTCCGCTCTGAGAATAAGTCAGAGAGTCGTCGCCACCTTCCATAGCTTTGTAGTGACTTATGATGTCGTCAGCATCTTTAATCTTTCCTAAACCATCGTCACCGCTCTGCATGATCGCGTCACTGATAGTGCGGTTCTCACGTATCTCTTTGAATCGTTGTTGCTCTGCGTCTTTAAGAGCTTTTATCCTGCCACTGGTGTTGCCATCTCCGTCACCGCCAAGAGCATCAAAGCCAAGACCACCAAGGCCAGATGGCATTGATGGTATTTCGTCGTCGTGACCCTGTAGTAAACGGGTGATGACAGACATAGGGCCGTAATCATCGAGAAATTCTCGAACGCCGTAGCTGTCTTCCAGCCGAGGCTGGCCACTCATGGTGGTATTTTTACGTTCTTTCGGGTTAAGACATTTCCCTGCTGAAGAACAAGCGCCAGGAGATGGACAGTCTGGGCAATTTGAGAATGGCATGAGTGTCCCCTTATACGTTTACTGTAGCCGCCGCGATACCAAGTTCTAAAGACGTGGCACTGGAGGCGTTAGTTACCACAAGCTCAAGTCTACGACCAGAAGTCGTAGCATCAATCTCAATAATGGTGGCTAAAGATATAGACTGTGCAGTAGAAGACACGCTGTATGTGCTTCCGATTACAGAGCCGTCAACTGAAAGCTGAATAGTACATGACCCTCCAGCAAGCTTAAAGGCAATGCCGTCAATTCGTATTGTCTGCTTCCACATCCGCGTGACGTAATAAGTCTTGTTAGTTACTGTAGCCGAGCTATCTTCCCATACCGAGAAGAACGGAAGAGTAATGGTAGAGAATGTTTCAGGCAACTGGCCAACAGGGAGTTTACCCGCAGTGTCCAGTGTGGCCACACCGTTTGCCGCACCCATGTAAGTCTTAGGTACAAGAGACGAGAAGTCGATGTCACCATACTCAAGCGATGTGCCTGTGCCATTAACACGTACATACTGGCCAGCGTTTGATTGCACGAACGTAGGCAAAGAGCTTTCAGGAGAAGTGGATAGCCACTGTACACCGTCATAGAACTTTAGGACGGCTGGAACCTGTGAGATATCAAGCCACAGATCACCAGTTGAAGGAGATGTGGGAGATGTTAGCGAGTTCGTTATGTTTGCTTTGCCTGCAAGAGAGGTCGCTAGATTAGAGACCTTTGCTTGAGGTATGTCATCGTTGTCGATAGACAGCTTGTTGTAGCGAATAAACCCGTTAGCGTCAGTGTACTCATCCTCAAACATAAGGCCAGCAACTGTTTTCAAAGACTGGTTCTCAACAGTAAGAACAGTAACCTTGTCGTTCACGCCAAGAGGATTGTTTGGGTCAAGGAAGGTAATCGTATTGGCTGTTGCTGATGCAAGGTAGTCAGCGTTGCCGCCTTCTTCTTGTAAGATACCGTTACGCCAGACCAAAATCTTTTCGTCAGATGTGTGGACGAAGGATATAAGAGTTGTCGTACCTGTGATCTCTTGATCGTCACGGCGAAAGTTTGTTACCGCCTGAGAACGAACAGAATAGACAGTGATCTTATCCCCGTTAGCAAGCACAGGATTTACGTTCTGCACTGTTACTGTATTAGCGGTAGTGTTGTATGTGTACTGGGCGGCTGTACCAGCAGACGTTAATTCGTGAAGCAAGATACCGTTGCGATAAACAACGATGTCTGCGGTAGATGGGTCAAAGGAGTAATCAACAACAGAAACAGGAGAGCCAAGAGTTGCTACTGCCGCCGCTCCAGTTCCGTTACCACCAGAGAAGGTGATGGTAGGAACAGAAGAGTACCCAGAACCCGCGTTGGTTATTGTTACTGTTGTAACCTCGTCACCAGCGGCACCGCCGAGAGTTACAGTCGCCGTAGCCTGAACTCCGTTAGGATCGTTCGGCGCACTGAAAGTTAAAGTAGGAGCGGCTGTATAGCCAGAACCTGGAGCAGATATTGTAACCGTGTCAACAGGGCCACCGATCTCAATGTCCTGCCTGTTAAAGAAGAACGGGCCTTCGACGTTACCAACAGATGCACCAGCAGGACCACGAAGATCACCGATGTCAGCAATCGTAGCCCAGCCGTCTTCTTCCCCGTTGTACTGCCCTACACGGTACTGGATACCTGTTTGGCTATCGAGACGCATTTGGATCGGACCACGGAACACACCCTCTTCGTCGAAGAGTATGGCGAACAATTCACTTATAGTCTTGTTGCCAAGCTCTGCTGAGTTGATGTAACGAATTAAGTTCTCAAAGTCTGTGTGAATGTTACCGCTATTAACGTAGTTCTGCGGGTGCTGTTGTCTTAAACGTGCCATTTATCCTGTCCTCACTGTAACGGCAAAGCCGATTATTTTTAGAAGCCCCTTACCTCTTGTTGTAAACCGAAATTGCACACCACGATAACGATGCTCAAACTTCCTTTCGTACTGTCTACTTAACGGAACATCAGGGAATTTGTCGTCCACCCCGCCATCTTCAATAAGGAACTGCATTGAAGACATGTATCTACCGCGCTCGTCGAAAGCTTCTACCTGTAACTCGCCCTTTCCAGTAGCTTGTAAGATAAAGCTGTAGCTTTCTTTAATGTCGTTGATAGCACCCTGCCAAAGTATGGGCGTGGTTATAACCATTTCAGGGCTATACTCTACAACTTCCTCTACTTTGTTCTGCTCCCAGACACCGCCTGGCGTACCCAGCAGAGTTATGCCGCCCAATGTGTCGCCACACCGCACGTTCAAGAAGTCCCCAGAAGACCACTTGCTTTCTCCACCAGCCATAGGGTTGAGTGTAAGAGTGAGCCTCTTGGATATTAGGTCTGATAGAGGGAAGTATATGTGGTATTGCCCCTCGTCTGTGTCGAAATACGCTGTTATTTGCTCAGTGTCAGGCACTGTCCGAACAAACTCTCTGTAGAGAAGGTCGATTTTGTTGGACATAGGTATGGTAAAGATAGTCACACCGTTTGTTTCAGAGCGACGAAGTGAATGTACACCGTCTCTTGAGCAGAAAAGTAAGTCAGAACCAGCCTGACAAATGGTGTTATGAGATATAGTGCCTACTTTAATATTAGCTTTATCGTCAATTTGCCATAGTGTGTAGTCAGGGTGTAGCTGGTAAACCAGCGTCTGGTCAAATGTGAACACTGCAAGTCTTGAGTTCTCGAAAACTCCAAGACCCCGTATCTCATCAGCAGTACCAATGACGTTTGCTACGTCGATGTCAGAGCCTTGAGTTACCTGTACAGAGGCAGGGTCTTCGTCTAGCGTGAAGATGTCTTCTTTGTCTACTCTGCTAAAGTCAATGATCGTTCGTCGGCCTGGCTGTCCAGCAGTCGCAAGACGACGTTGAACTGCGACTACGTAGGCTGGACGTGGGTCGCTGTCAGCTTCAATCTGTTCAAACTTAAAGCCATTGTATGTGTACATAGGGTAGTCGCGTGACGCGAACACCACTTTATTATTGAATATCGTGGATGTAACAATGGCTGTTTGAGGATAAACCTCAAAAGCTTCGTGTCCGTTGGACTGAGGCTTTACGTCAGTTCTGTTCGCATAAAAGTACATGCTAGACGTTTGCGCTGTTATGAAATCATCAAAATAAGTTTCATCCCCAGATTGTGTGCCAGATGAGGTTACTGTAATTCTGTTGAAAACCTCGTCTACTGAGACCTGTACCGTTGGAGGAGTGCCACCATCATCCGTAGGCACTAGCGTGTAGCCATTCTCTACGGCTATGCGAAGTATATAGACGGGAGTCCCCGTGGCTTCATCGCCCCAAGCAAGACCTGTCAGTAAAGGATAGTTAGGCACGTCTTCAAAAATAACATCATAGTACCTAAGTGTGCCACTCGGCCTAATGACTCCTGAAGGATCGTCAATAACTGTTTTTGTAGCTGAGTCCCAAGTTACTTCTATAGACCTCTGCGGGTTCTCAATAGCTCTTTCCGATTTTAAGGTTGTGCCGCCGCCATCTTTCTGCGCCCAAACCGCAAGGTCTCGACCAAAGAAGGTGACGTGCTTAACAACTGCATCACCTTGAGTTCTTTGAGTCGCACCTGGATCACGCACAATAGAACCCCTCCAGTCGGCGTAACCGTTGGAGATATTCAGCATGTGTTGTTTCTGGCCAGTGTCTAAAGCGCCTTTGTCTCTTGACGCATCAATTCCTTGAAAATCCTCGTAGGGATAAACTTTAGTCTTTACACCAGATGGGGCGTAGCTTGTTGACATTAACGTCTCCTAGCGTCGTAACCCTGTGTTCCACTAGGGGCTTGAGAGCGATCCCAAGGCGACACTTCAATTTTTCCAGAGCCAAACTTTCTTTGGTAAAGTATTCTGTTCATCATCTTGAAATACATAGGGCCGTAAGCTTCAATCTTGTTGGACTGTTGCTGAACAGAATAATGGTACAGCAATCCAGACACGACGATACTGTCAGGTATGGGCCGCTGTTCAGATGGGTGTGTGTAGTAATCTATCTCTGGGTTGTCCCAATAGGCATGACCTCGCAAGTCTTCAATCGTTAAGTTAGCAAACTCAACAAACATCATCATAACTTCGCCGTCAATTGTGCCAGGATGCATGTCGCCATAACGACGTAGAGCTTGGAACACAAGCGCCTCTAAGTTTGAGTATGGCTCAGAGAGGTGAGGGTTGTTTACAGAGTATCTGTTACGCCCCTCTTTACCATCCCAGTATTCGCGCCACTTGCCCTCGATGTCATTCTTAGTATTGGCATCTACGGTATCACGTAAATCTCTAGCACCAGGCATGTCACTTCGGCCAGTGCCAGGATCGTAATGCTTTACGTCCTCGTTTGCTGGTCTATCGCCTTTTATGTCATCGTATAAACGTGGTACTTCAATAGCCATTTAACTATGCCCCGTGTTTCATAAACCGACCTTGCACAAACCAAGTATGCATCTCAAAAGCTTCTGTATGTTCTGGTGCTACTGAAAAGAACAAATACTCTCTGTCTTCGTCCCAGTAACTACGGTATCTGTGACCGCGTAAAGTGATGTCTAAACGCACAATCTCTTCATCAGATGAGACATAGATTGTGTTGCTCTTGCGCTGTTCGTTTTTAGGCGCAGGAGTAGCTTTACTGGCGGCTACCTTCTTGACTGCCTTGATTGCGCTGGTTTTGTCAGACTTCTCAATTATTGCCATTTCTAACTCCAAACAAATAAAGGGCGGGTTGCCCCGCCCTTAGTGTATGTGTTTGGAAACAAGCTAGTCGTCCCTATGACTTAGGCAACTGCTGTCCAACCTTTAATGCGGTGATGCACTTTAGCTTGAGTCATTTCCAAGCCGCACTCAGTCATGTACATGTGCTTCACACCGTCAAAGTCTGGAGTCTGGATGTCACGAACAAGCTGGGTGTCACGACCCTGCATGTAACGGTACTTCAGTTCGCCCATATCTAGGACAAACATTTCCTGATCCATACCTGTTTGACGGAACATTGGGTGCATGTAAACCAACAGATCGCCAGCGTATGTGGTGTAACGTGTTAGTGAAACACCGTAAGCGTTGTCAATCTGGGTTGGTTGCCAGCGGTTCTTGCCGATTTCCATAAGGTTGGAAATAACGCGAGAGCCACAGAAAGCAACTTTTTCAGACGCACCGTAAGCGAAGATGTCTTCGATCAACAGACGATCAAACTCTTTTTCAGTAATCACGTTTGCTGATGCGCCGAATGATGCACCGTCGGTTACGTTGGTGATCATGCTTTGCAGACCGCCAGTGTAACGTGTTGGTGAGGCTGTTGAGCCGTTTGCTTCGTGACGCTGACCAAAGAACATAGCCCGCTCAATGTCGCCCATGTGCAACTTGAGTGCTTTAGTCAATTGCTCCTGCTCTTTGTCACCTGTACGCAAGTATGTGTTCTGCAATGTGCCTGATACTTGTACGGCAGTCTTGAAGATTTGCGTAAAGTTGTGGTCAAGAGTTGGATCAAAGCTAATAGCTGTTGGGCTAGAGCCACCTTCCTGATCTGCGAAGCCAGCAATAACAAGTACGTCGCCATCAGCAATCTGATGGGTTGTACCACCGATGTTACGAGTAACAGTCAGTGTGTTTGTGCCGAGGTTCGCATCCGCTGTTGCATGCATGATTTCGCCAGTTGACTGGTTCTGCAAGACAGTACCAGAAACAACGAAGGCTTCGTCATCATCGTTGTCAACCACGACAGCGCCTGTTGCGGCAGATGCAATAGCACCGTCAACAGTCAGTGTGCGGTCAGGCAACTCATCACGGAAGTGGTTGTACTTAGGGTCATCTGTGCTTTCTGAGCCAGCCATTGAAAGCAGGGCTTGCAGAGGCGCAGTGCCATTTGGTTCTAGGAGCGTAAATAGCTCCCGATAATTCGTAGGACGGAAGTCGGTAGTGAACTGACCAGTCCCACGTAGTCCTGTAATTGCGGTCATAATATATCTCCATGACACAAAGGGTTACGTTAAGATTTGGTTGGCCACTACAAACAGTTTAGCGTACAGCTTAATAGTTTGCTTTTAGCCTTATTTTGCACAGATGAATGAGGCCGTAGCGTCACTGTACTTTCTTATTAGAGTGGAAGAGGGACGTAGTGTCGTCCCTCTTTTAAGAATTTATATCAAGTTACGCTTACGCATGGCCTTCTCCGCCACGCTGTTCATAAAGTCTTGATCTGCGTTCGGTGAAGAACTTTCGCCTGGCGAACCTGGAGACGAAGAAGATGCGCCTGTGTAGGCTTGGCGACGTTTAGCCATGTTACGTAGGCGTTCCATTTCTGGAGTGTTCTTTACTGCGGCGTAATCCCCCATCACTTTCTTAGTGAGGTCTCCGTCAATGAAGTCTTCCAGCGTAAACCCTCTCTCGAAAGCAAAGTTAAAGAAGTCGTCTTCGTCGGAGTCTGGCAGGCCGTACTCAGATTGAGCGCTATTCAGGTTGTTTGCCGCTTGCTGACGATAAGCTTGGTTAGCTTGCTCTTCAGCAGACATAGCCGCCTTTGCCGCGTCTTGGTTTATTCCCTGCGCTGAAGCCAAAAACTGGTTCATCATCTGTTGCATCTGAGCGTTCTCTTGACGCAAAGCCGCCATCTGAGCCATGCCATCGCGGTAGAGAGGCGGCAGAGTAACTGCGTTCTCTTCTTCCCAACGCTTGATCTGGTCTTCCATCTCGCTGGATACGTTTCGTTGACCAGTGACACTATCGCCTTGTCGGTCTGGGGTGGTGTCTTTCTGACCACCCATCTGCGGATTTTTTACAAAAGCTTGAGTAGCCGCTTGTAAAAACTGCGCCATGTCTTCGCCGTTTATTTCTTTGCCGCTTTGCTTCGCACGGTTCATAATGTCCTGCACAAACTTCATTGCAGGCTCTACAGGCTTTATCTCGTTGGCATGCTTGTAGTTTAAGTCACGGTATCTATTAAAAGTTTCCCGTATCTGGTCTTCAGATAGCTGTCTTTTCTCCCCACCAAAATCGACCTCAAGCATTTTAATGCTCTCGTTCATGGAGTTGTCAGCTTCTGTAGTAGGCGAAATCATTGAAGAAGCCTTCTCCTGATCTGTCGTCGGAGTTTCTTTTTCTGCTGGTGGAGCCTGTGGTGCAGGCTGACCTGGTGCGGGCTGGCCTTGTGGTGGAGGCGGTCCTTGTGGTGCAGGCTGTGCGTTTGCGTCGCCTAACTTTTGCCCTGCCAATTGTTGGATCAGTTGATCATCTCTTTCTGCCATTTTATTCTCCTGTCAGCCGTAGCGGACTGTTGCTTGAGGGCCGTAGCACTCTATTGGTTTTTGGTTTCTGCCCCAGCCGTTGCCGCATCCATCAGCAACTCGTTGTCGATAAGCATTTTCATATTAGTCGGCAGTTCTATCATCCGACGAGCGGCCCACATCGCCCCTCTTCGGAAGTGTATCTCATCGGTAGTCAACTGTTTGTTTTCTGAAAGTTGGTATGCCGCTGAGATAATTTCGTCTTGCATCTTCTGGTGTAGTAATCCCCAACCGTTAGAAGATATAAGTTCGTCAAGTATTCTTGCTTGTTCTTGTTTAGTCATTGAAGCGTGTCCATGCACCCACTGATATGATCCCCAGTATAACTAGAACAAACCACTTAACGGTGGTCGTTACAACAGATTTCTTTACGTCTCTCCAACCGTCAATGAGTTGGCGTAAGTCGCGTATATCCTTTCCCGCGTCTTCGTCGTGCAGTCCAATACTGGCCAGAGCTTCTTTAGCACCACGTCGAGCGGAACGCTCAACAAGTTGCTCTAGTTCTAATTTTGTCATAGTAACCTGAGCCATTAGAATACCACGTATTTATGAACGTCTTGGCGCTCTGCATCGTCACCTGTCAAACAGCTATCGCCGTTATAACCAGAACAGACTAAGTGGCCGTCTTCAGTCAACCCCCAAGTGTGTCCGTACTGAGCATACCCAGCAACTGAAATATCTATGAGTTTCTTGGGTACGAACCACCTATGTATCTGCCCAGCATTTAGGTTTGTGGTGTTACCAGTTCCTAGCTGTCCATTACCATTGTAGCCGCATCCATAAGCCGCGCCTTCGTCGTCCAAACAGACGAAGAAGCCATAACTTCCCGAACCCTGAGCAGTTAATTTAATAATTTTTCTTGCACTGAATGATGGGAACCCGCCTTGAGGGAATGTACCAAAGTCATTATGCGCCCAATATGAGGTAACGGTTCCCGTTAAATCCTGCCAAGAGGTCGCTTGAGTTGTGTTTCCGTTCCCTAGCTGGCCATAGCCATTGTACCCAGAGGACTTAACTAAGCCGCTTGCCGTTCTGATGTAGCTACTTTCGTAAGCGTCTCCGTCAGGATTGCCAACAGCCTCGCATACGCAGTCAGTTCCAGATGCGTTGTTGTTGTAAACGATGGCCGCCGCATAGTTGCCAGCAGTGCCAGCACGGGCAAGGAACCCATAGTTATCATTGCCCCAGTTCCAGCAGTTACCGTCGATGTCTCTGACAAAAACCATACGGCGGCCTACATAAAGTATTTCTGCAACCTTTTGAGTAACTGCGGTAATTGTAAGCGGTACACTAGAGTTGTTTGTATTAGACCCGTTCCCGTATGTGCCGCCATGCCCTACATGCTTTATATCGCCGTTAGCTTCTAGCATAATCAGAAACGGTGTGTTGTCAGCGCTTTGGTGTATATCAACAACATTGGTAACATTCAGCATTTGCACAAAGTAGTTCGTAGCGGATGAACCGTTACCTGTTTGCCCGTGAGCGCTGTAACCAGCATGATGCACTGAGCCGTCGGTGCATAGAACCCAGCAACATGTGTTGTTGGATTCCGCGCCAACCTCGCGGCCAAATAGCTTTGCCGCTTTACCATTAATGCTGTTTGTTGCGTTCGCTGTAGCGTTGTATGGTGTGTACTGGTGGCTTGTGGTGCCAGTTCCGCACACGCCGTTGCCGTTGTTACCCCACATCCATACGTCACCGTTGGTGTCTATAGCACCAGTAGCGTTGTTATAGTGCATGAAGAAGTAACCTCCTTGATGCCTAAAGTATTGAACAAAGCCATTCGTGTTTAGAGTTATGGTATTGCCCATAGCGGAGCCAGTTGTAGAACCAACGTAGCGATACATATTCGTTTCGTCTTCGCCTATGCGTATGTAAGTAACACGGTCTGTGCCAGCAGTTAGACCACTTGCCGTATAAACGCTGGTAACGTCATTGTTGCCAATCTCACTAAGCGTCAAGCTAGACCAGGTTACACCGCCATCTGTGCTTTCCTCGAACACTAGGTCTTCGGTATTGGTGCCGTCTGTCTGATCGAACTTGTAGATGTTTCCTTTAGTCATGTCGATGTTAGGGTTGTCTACACCGTCGATTACAAATATAGGGTTGCCGCCGCTTGTGCCTTGCGTCACAACGAGCGTCACTGTGGTTTTGTTTCTATTTGACAGTTTACGTTGGTCTAACTGGCACCCAACAAAACCGTGAGGAAATCCGACATTGATAGGGTAAGACTTAGCGGAGGTCGCAGAGCCAGTGCCGTGCTGGTAGTTGCCGTTGTAACCCCAAGCACGTAGGCTACCGTCTTCCATAACTCCGTAGTATTTGTTGTAAATCATCTGAGACCTACCAGATGGTAGGTTAGCCACCCTTACACCTGAACGACTATCATCTAGCGCCCACTCTGGGTTTCCGCTTGAACCAATGCGTAGCACTTCGTCCGCTGAACCAGGCGCTAAAGAGACTACGTTCGTTCCATCAAAATACCAAACGCCACCGTTGTTGGTTCCTGTATTTTGCCCAATGCCTTGAGTGAATACAGCCCACTGAGTAGCAGAAGTAGATGGCGTGTTCGCAGTATTACTGTCTACAAGGCTGACGTATGTGTCCACGCCTTCTCGAACAACATCCTGCTTGGCATACGTTACGGCGGCATCGTATGCGCCCCTGAACGTAAAACCTACTGTGCCTAAATTAATGGTTGCCATCTAACGTCTCCTAGTAAGTTACCATCTTGGGTATAGCGATTGCTTCATTATCGTCGTCTTGTGTTGACCCATAATTTCCAGAACCCCAGACCCAAGTTCTGCCCTTATCGTCAAGAGCATGGACAGTTGAATATCCATCGGAAGCCTGTGTGTATCCGTGCAAAGAGAAGTCCACTAAGTTTGCGGGACACTTTACCCAGTTAATGTGGGTGTTATTAGCAGTCGATGGGTTAGTCCCATTGATATTACTATCATAGCTTCCTGTCCCAGCCGGTCCTTGATTTGTTTTGCCTATTCCGATCATTTTATTGTCGGAGGTTCTGATCATCCAGAAAGCGCCATGCGTCCCGCCATTACCTCTCATGTCAACGATATTTGTTATGTCTGGCCCTAGATATCCAGGACTGGTGCTGTCATACGTATTCCACTCTGTAGTGTTAGCGTTAGTAGGCGAGCTAACCGAGTAACCTCTGTGCTGTAAAGTTCCATCCTTCATCCAAGCCATTGCAGTGGCGTAACCGCCGTTAGTGGTCATCAGCTTTTCTACATTATAATGAAACGGCTTGCTTGCGTCTAACTGCCATTGGTAAACCCACCCATTATCTGTGGAGGCGGTTCCAAAACCGACTTGACCGTGACCGTTGCCAATAACGTAGCATCTTCCATCCTCTAGCGTTACGGCTGTATGATGGTTGTATTGACTGCCTGTTGCCCAGTGGCTGTCGCTTTCGTGAAGCTGAACCCAACGCACCTTTGCGTTTTCAGAACCCCAAGGGTCGAACAGTCTATGTCCGAAATTGGCGGTGTCATAAGGATGTAAGTTTCGAGATGCTTGTCCTGCCGTGTAGAGCTTGCCTTCCCTAGTGACAAGATGACTTGTAGAGTAAGTGGCCTCATGGTTATAGATGTAGGCCATTGGGTGTTCTTCGCTGATTGGAACAACTGTGGGCTGATTGACATTAGCTTCGTTGCCGTCTCTCAATCCGAAGTGATACTGACGCTGTTGACCCCAAGCGTACACCTTCCCGCTAACGCCAAGCGCCATGAAACCATGATAGCCATAGTAATCATGGCCACCACTTATGTCTGTGATCTCTTCTTGTATTGCGTAACCAGCCTCGTGGCTTATAGGCTTAAAAACTAACGACTCGGAGTTGGCTCCATGCCCCGATGAGCGTAACCCCGTACCCCAAAGCCTATTGTCTTCATCCAGCAAAAACATGTGGAAACGGAAAGACCAACCCTTTTTAATTCTAGCGGCATCTCTGGGTAATGCCACCATTGTTGGAAGCATGTCGTTTACGTTATTTGTGCCTCTCCCAAGCCCACTAGATTCCCGATAGCCCCACAAGCGGACAGTACCGTCTGTCATAATCGCGCCTAGATGATAACCAGGATAGTATTGTGCGCCAGACTGGTTTGTTTTTATTAGTGAGACAGCCCTTGTGCCATTTTTCTCTCTTCCGTGGCGAAACTCTGATATGAACGAGCCGCCACTAGAAGCTGAATGTAACTCCATACCGTCATAACCCGTAGGTACTGACGCGGAATTTACAGCAATCTGACCTTTGGCCAGTTCGTTTTGACCCACCGCCATCTTTGTTAAGTTAGCTGAGTGGTTTGAAGAGCTATCCTGCGTGAAGACATGCACTTCATTATTTAAGCGCACAGTGTCACCCTTCTTGTAAGAAGTAGCGTTGTCTAGCTCACCCTTCCAGCGATAGCCCAGTTTTGATACGTCTATCTTCATAGTATGTTCACCACTAATTTATTATCGACCACCGCTAGGTCTAGGTTGCCGTTAGACATTACCCACTCGTCATAGTCGTCTACGTCGTAAGATTGTGCTTGAGAAGATTGTACCTCTTGGAAAAGAGGGACTGTTCCAGTTCCCAAAGGTATCAACATGTTTTCGTATGTTGACTGGTTGGCAATGATGTGGGGCTTTATCGTGTTCAGCCAAAAGTAATAATAGTCGGACGGAAAGTTTACATTTCCCTTATCGTAAACGTGAGCAGGCTTGTTCTGTAGAACATTGGCTAACTCTTGTACGTCGTCATTGTCAGGAGTCGAGTATGAGAAACCTGGCAAACTTGAGAAGTTATCGTCTTGATTAACATCTCCGTATGTATAGGAGTAAACGACTGATGGTGCGGGTGGTGCTTTAGGAGCTAAGTAGGTCAAGTCCCAGAAGCCGTCTGTCACGAGCGGGTCGGTAATGCCATTAGCATAGTTATAAAGACTTTGAACAAGTGAAGCGTCAGAAAGAACCTTGTCCTTCCCTATAGTAGTAATCTCTATCTCGTTGCCAGAAGTTTTCAAGCCGTAAAATATGTTGCTGTCAGCGAACGGTGTAATCTCATAAGCTGAGGCTGTGTCGTTCAACCTAATGAAAGCGTTGTAGTTTCCAGCTATGTCCACGTTGCTCGCTGGGACAATGGAGTTTCCTCCAGATATGGCAAGCATAACTTTGGTCAGGTCTGGAGCCGCGCCAGCGGTGTGTGGCTCGGCAACAATGTAAAGATTATCGTTGAAAGAGAATAAGTCGTGGTTCTGGTACACAGCGCCTACTTGGAAAGCGCCTGTAGGCTTGAAGAAAGTACCTTCTGGTACATCAATCCAAGGCGCTGTTACGCTAGTTCCGACACGAACTTGAAGTTTTTGTGTGGCTACCTCTACCCGAAAAGCAAAAATGTTAGGGTCTGGGTTTCCGCTTGCGTCAAAAACATCTCCGAGCAAGTCATAAAGAGTTCGTCCCCCTAGCTCACAGTTCTCTAGGTAGGTGTCAAGAAGATGTGTACCAGTGTTGGCTGAACGAAAATTTATCTGTTCGCCAGTAGGTCTAGTAAAGGCCATCCTATTCTATCCCCATACTCTTCATTAAGTGCTTTAACTTAGCAGTAGTGAGGGCATACCTGTCGTCCTCGTTGTAACGATCTTCTAGGTCAGACACACGTTTCACCAAATCTAGGAGAACCCTGTCCTCTACTGTTGGGGTCGAGGCTTCTCCAATATGCTGTACTAATTCGGCGCGAAGCTCGGCTACAAGTAGTTTAGCTATGCTTTTGACCTTTGCGTCTACGTATTCTTTTTGGATGCCTGAGAAGTTTGCGGCGCTCTCTAGGCTTTCTGGTGAGGGGTTAGACATTACATGTTCTCCCTTGCTGGCTTTAGGTTTCCTTTTTCTATCTCCCTTTGCATCTGCTCTTCAGGCATCACAGATGCGCCACGGGCTTTCTCCATAAGGGCCATTTCTTGAGAGGGAGTTGGGCCTTGAGCCGCCTCTTCCTTACTGATCTTAAACTGCTCTACGTCGGAAACACCCATAGCGCGGATAGCTTCTTCGATTATACGACCAGTCTTGTACTCCATTTGCAGACCTGATTTACCGACGACAGAAAGCATATTCATCCAAGTCTCGGCGTTTCTTGTTGGTTCTACTGGCAATGTCCCATCCACTACTAAGTAGTCGATTTCGCCTTGGAGCATAGATACGTCAAAGTCTATGTACCCGTCTTCAATCATGCGGCTTAACTCACCAGGCGCTTGACCGTCCATCATACGCAGAGAACCTTCGTATTCTAAGGCATCTTGTAAGTTCGCTGTCATCATCCTTACTAGCGGCCTAACTGACTGAGCAGAAAGAACACGGGCAAGGACACCAAGGCGCTGAGAGCCTAGCTGAGTAAGTCTCTGTATTTCTGTGGCAGTTCGTACACCATCTGCTGTTGGCATGCCCTGTTGGGCATCTGATGCGGCACTGACACGTTGTTTCAGGTCTGACATTGCAGATATGTCGTTCCAGTGGCCTCGTGTCACGTCTGGGACTTCTGCAATGAATATTCCGTCACCTGGCTTTGTGCCTGGCAGTGTTCGGACTACACCCCACGGATTACGGTCAATCAAGTCAGGAACACTAACCGCCGTTGGGTCTACGAAAATAAGGTTGTTCAGTGCGGCTTGCACGTTGTCGATACGCGAGCGTAGCAACCATGTGCTAATCTCGTGCATAGGAAGCAATAGATCGTAAAGAGATTGGCTGTACGTTTTGTGCTGATCGTTGTACAGGCCACCAAAAGCGACAGGGAACTGCCTGCCGTATGGGTTTAACTGCATACGGATTACTGCGTCTTCGTCGAGAATAGTTATGAGAACCCATAGTTGCTCTATTTGAGGTAGGCCAACTTCGTAACCGTTCAACCTAACCCACGCCTCATCAATCACTCGTGTGTCGTCAAGGGTGAAGTGGTATCCGTTCTCGTCGCCCTTCGGGTCTTCAGGATTGATGTTTAACCCCTTGCCCTCTTCCTTTACCCAGCGGTGAGCATCCCAGCCTGACTTAAAGTTAGCGTTGTGCTTGCTACGTAGTCCAGGATATTTCTGAAGCTTTGGGTAATGGCCTGAGCCGTATAAGGCGTTTGTAGACATGTGGTCTGTGAAGACCACGTACTGCATACGATCCCAATCTCCCCACTGTACCCGTGGGTCTGGGAAGCATTTGCGTGGATCGAAGTTAATGATTTGGTTGGTGTTTGTCTTTGTGTCCCATATACATTTTGTGGGGGCGAAGCCGTATCTTATGCTGTCCATAAGCATTTGCGCTATGCGGGCTTCCCCTGCTGTGCGACGCATGTGCTGGTGCAAAAGGCGCTCAAGAATAAGAGAGGCTTTGCGAGACTTCCTGTTAAGACCTTCAAGCTGGAACATAGGGTTACGCCCAGCGAGCGCCGCCATGAGGTATGTCATAACTGTGTCGGCAATTGCGCGAGTGTCGGCTACTACTGCCTTCTCTCGGAACTTCGTGCTGTCGGCTGGAACCCATACGTCGTGAGCGCGGTCAGCGTCTCGCCAATGGTCGTACCGTCGGCTAATACGCTCAAAGGACATCTTTGTTAGCGCACGGACGTAATCAACAATCTTTATTTCTTGTTCGTCAGAAAGCATGTCGGAGATGTCTTGATAGTCCATTAGAGGCTCTGCCAAGTTGGACAGGTCTACCACCATGTTATGCTTATCAAGCTTTATATCTTTATAACGCATCTACATTTCACCCCAAGACTTCATGTACTTGTCTTCCGATTTAGCGGCTTTTTCCCACCAGTTGGTAGCGTCGCTCTTCTGGTCAAACTGTTTATTAAGTGACGAAGACACATCCATCGTCCCACTAAACATATCATTTACAACGCCGCCCATTCTGGATAATACATCAAGTCCCATAGATAAAGCGTCCACTTGGTCGTCGTTTGTTCCGTTAGGGAAAGCTTGGCACTCCAGCATGAATGTGTCCAGCCAATGTGCAGAGCGAGGAAGGAACACTCTGCCGCCTTCTATAAGAGGTGTCACAGCGTTTAACCTAGCCACTTTATCTGCCGTAACTTTGTACGGAAGGACGGATACACCTGACTGGTTCCTTAGTTCTTGTATCAAAGATTGGCCGCTGGCCTTGTCCTCAATGTACATCCCTCTTAGTCCGTTGCCTCGCCATCTGGCGTTGACCTGTGTGCAAACTCTCTTTAGCTCAGGGAAGTCGTACTTGTTTCTTATTAGGTCAAGAATATGCATGTCACCGTTTCTGTCTAGCCCCATAACCATTAGCACGGAGAAGTCAGCTTGCTCGGTTTTCTTGAACGCGGTGTCTGCTACAATTATAAGCTGGTTACAGTCAGGCTTGTCGTCGTCCCACTGCCACCAACTTTCTTTTATGATATTACCGCCACGGATGAAAGGTGACTGCTGATAGAGGGACGCAAACTCTCTGGGGTCTAGGCGTTCTCTTTTCTTGAGTTCGTCAAGAGGGAACCTCTCAGGCCAGAGTGCTTCCTCTCGCTCATCTTGGTAGTGTCTTTTTGAGACGGAGACCTTGCTAAGTTGACCCTGCGGTATGAAGCGCGGATCGTCTTCTGGGAGTTCCGCCACTGACCTCTTGACATTGCTTGACACCTTTCTGACCGCTGGGAAGTTTACATGATGCCAAGCCCCTTCTCTCCAGTCGTCCGTTTCCATCAAGCGTCCAGCTACGTCGTCAGGATGCCAGCGGGTTAGGATAACGATTTCGATTGCCGCAGTTCCGTCTGGCTCTGGTTGCTTACGAGTTGTTAGAGCAGAGACATAGTAACTCCAAGTCTTGTTACGCTGTGTCGCGCTGTCGGCTTCTTCACGAGCTTTGATGGGGTCGTCTACTAATAGGAGCGTCGCCGCACGACCCGTTGTAGAGCCGCCGATGCCTGTCGCGTAATAAGTACCGCCCATCGTCGTGCGCCAGTCGTCAACAGCACGGCTCTCCTCAGACAACGTAAAGTCAGAAAACGCCTGACCGACAATAGGCTCCCGCGCATGGTCGCGTGTTTGTCTGCCGAATGTTTTGGCAAGGTCTTGGTTGTATGAGGTGGCGAGAACATTTCTATTTGGCTTCTTTGCAAGGTAGTAGACTGGAAATAAAGTAGAAGCCAACCATGACTTACCATGTCGAGGCGGCATAGTGATGAGTAAACGTCTTGTTCCAAGCGTGTCATTTTCAAGTCTGTTGAGAACATCTACAAGCTCTTCTTGGAACGGGGCTAACTCAAACGATGGGGCTAGGGCTTTCACGAACCCCCTGAAGTCCGTCTTCGCTTGCTGTATCTGTAACAGTTTCTTTGCCGCTTCCGCTCTCGTTATCGTCATCGTTGACCTCTCCTTCGATTGTTTCTCCTTGACGAGCGATTTCCATTAGCTCATCGACAGTCAACTCATCGACGTTTTTGTTTTCTACCGTGTGTTGGTTAAAGCTGTGGTGAAGATCAGGCATTACTTTGTTGAGCATCATACCAAACAAACGGACTTGTTGGTTGTCCCATTTGCGTTGGCCATCAAGAACCTCTCTTACGGCTGGTATGTTTTTTCTAACAACGTCAAGAACACTCCGACGAACTCTATCAACTTGTTGTGGTGTAACTGCTGGCAGTCCCGTCCCGTGTGTAGGGTGTGGGTTTTTCTTAACATTAGCCATAGGTTTCCTCAAATATTTTCTGATTGTAACAATAACGCGACAGTAAAAGTTAAATCGTCCCTGTTACAAATGTAAGACATCGTTTTCAAAATCAGGTGAGAAAATTCGGAATGGTGGTGACTGGCATACAGGAAACCCGTCGGCGGGGTGGCATTGCCACCCCCCCCATCTACTTATGACAAATATCTGTCAGTTACTACTGCTAAGTGTTTGTTTTTGTTATAGTTCTGTAGCCTTCTGAGGGCTATATTGGGAGATAGTTCTGAGATACTGCTAATCTATCAGCAATTAACTAGGGGATAGAGTACAGTTGTCTGTCATATCAGACACTTGGCTTCGTCGTCGAACCCCCCAAAGGGGGTAGGGGGGAGTAAATTGTGTCGCTGATGCCGCTGGCTCGGTGAGACAAACAACCAACCCTCTCAGGAGACTACTACCATGAAGATAACTGTAACAAAAACATTCACATCCAAGTCCCTCTCAACTGATTGCGCTGTCAACGTCAAGGTCGGTCGCAAGAGCCATGACCTCAACAAGACTTCTGCCGACGACATCTCGTCGTGGTTCGATGGCAAGTTCGAGGTCTCTGTCGATGACCTTCGGAACATTGCCGCCTTCCTGTTGTTCAGACTTCGCAAGAACGAATACTCTCGCAACAGAGCCAACGATGCTGGCTTCCAAGCTTGGTTCCAAGGCAAGAACCCAACCAAGGACTACAGCCAGTACAAAGCTGGTCTGACCAAGAAGGCTAACACCAACCGCCAAGCCTACGACAAGGTTTGTGCTATCGGCAAAGCGATGACAGCCTAACTACTACCAAGGGGACAGCAACTACGTTGTCCCCTTTCCTGTCGCTGGTATTTGTAGCCAGTTATGAAGAGTTACATCGAAACAGGAGCCGATATGACCTACGAAGAGTACGCCGAAACCTACGAAGCGATGGTGGAGATGTATAACACCGCCTTCCCTGAGCCAACATCAGACCAAGCAACTATCGTCAAAATGGTTGCGGTAGCAGATGTCCTTGCGTTGTTCGCAGTGAAGCACGAAGCACACTCGGAAAAATACGACAAACTCAACCCACACATCGTCGAAAAGGAGTAACCATGCAACACATTGGGAAATCAATGACCAACACAATGGTCGAAGTATCTCGTGCCACTCTTGCCTACTGGATTGACAGAGCAGTCACTTGTTCTGAATTGATGGATGGCGAGAGCAAGCAGTTCTTGTTCAACCAGATGACATGTGAGTTTGAGGCTATCTGTGACAGCATCAAGTCTCGCAACATCCTTGCACCGATAGAGGTTGATGACCATCGGCGTCGCTTCTACAGCCTTCAATCTTCTTGACATCTGTAACCCATCTGTTACATATGTGAGACAGAGGAGTCAAACTATGCAACCAACACAATTGGAAATTGATATAGCGATGTTCGCTATTGACTTAATCGGGTTGGCTTTTGAGCTTGCCATTAACCTTGTCGCTGGAGGGTAATATGAAACGTACAAAGATAGCCTTGTTGCCTACGTTGCCACCACAACAAACGCTGACACAACGAGTGACCAAAGCACTCGGATACATCAGCCTTGGTATCATCGTTTACATTGTGATGATAGTAGTAGCTTTCGAGTTCATGGCTGGGTGTGGTGAGAAAACATACCATTCAAACGGTACTTGGGAGACCAACTCTTGTTTGTTCATACCGTACACCCCATCGAAGGGAACGTGGCGATGAACGACGGTAATCAAATCAAGCGCTATGCCGCTGAGGTGTGCATAATCATTTTCCTTGCTTGGGCAATGTGTCCATGCAACGGCTAAGAACATTCCGATATGTAGTTTACAGCCAGGTAGCTGACTACGTTCGCAATGGATGGGTAGTATCTGCGACATTCCCATCACACTCACATCATTCGCAGTATTCAATCATTATGGAGAAGCATATGACAGTTAATAACGACGAACCTTGTTACAAGTTGGCATGTTTGCTCAACGATGTTCAAGCTGATGTAGCAACCACGTTCAGCTTGGCGCATGGAACTCTCGGCAAGGACATGGACGATACGATTGCTCTTGCGAAGGAAGAGTTACAGCGTGTCAACGACTTGCTTGCTGAAGTAATGCCTCACCTTGAGGCGATCAAAGCCTACTCATACGAAGATGAGCAACGTAGCTTTGAGGAGATGGCAGAGCATGAAGGCCAGAAACCTGATCAACACATCTTCTTGAGCCTTGAAGCACTCAATAGCTTCATCGAGAATATTAATCCAAACGACTAAGCCTACCACTGAAACTGAAACTGAAACTGAAATGAGGAAAGTATGCTTACACGAGCAGGAATTACTGACTTCATCAATACCTACCAAGGTATGGATGGAAACCAATCACGAAACCACCTAAGAAAGTTCATCGCTGACAACTTTGTCATGCTAGTAGACCATGACTACTCATACAGTGATGAGATAATACACCACTCAAAACTTAGCCTACGCAAGTGGATAGACAAGGTTGATTACTGCGTTCTACTCAGCTTGATTGAAGCGGCTCTAAACGACTGGCATCAGCGAGACAACACAGGCATTGCGAAGCAAAGCTATCGCATTGACTGGCTCAATGCAGTTACCACCGCACTCAAAGACCCTACCACTTGTCATCCAAAACGTAGAGGTCTTGGCAAGTCTTGGGGATTCCCCAGAACAATGGTGGGAGATGCCACCCGAATATGCCAGAGCATAAGGAACTTGGCAGGGACTGGAGACCAAACCACCCCAGTGTTTAACCACGGACAACAACTAAACCAAAACTCAAACCAAACAGGAGATAGCATGTCTGTACCTAACCCAAGCGAAATGATGTACGCAAATACTTGTGTCGCAATACACAATCAGATGCTAGTCAGCGACGGATTCGCAACCACCCATGACCAAGTGACCTACCCCGACGAGTCACAAGTCAGGGACATCATGTCCACGATGAACGTGATGACCACCAGAGGAGATGACTACGCTGGTGCAGTGTCCGCTACCGTCCAGCTTATGAGCATTGGTGGTGTTCAAGATTGGCAGAACATTGACCAGCTACTAGCTGATGCGACTAACCCAGACAACTTTGACACCGTAGCAATCAAGCAATCTATGGAAAGGTTCACAGCCAGTGACACCGAGGCAAC